>QWCN01004020.1_pt1 | contig 29140 bp, 22 predicted proteins | sample 1972711 | NCBI WGS metagenome assembly QWCN01 (sample SAMN09866707, study PRJNA288562) | Human gut metagenome isolate term1_stool, whole genome shotgun sequencing... | isolation source: gut | host: Homo sapiens | place: USA: California
CCAGCACCCATCAGAGCTACATAGTAGGTCTGATAGAACAGGTCAGTAGAGTTGATATTGCCGGTAGCATCGTTGTTCTCGCCAGCCTTACTTTCGGTATCAATATCCGTCAGGAAGAAGGACAGTTTTTCCAGATTTGCATCGTTTGCATACTTGGTGCCATCCAGCAGCTTAGAGGTCTTATAGCCTGCACCCAGTCTTGCAACATAGTAGCAGCTATAGAACATATCTGTGGAATCAACAGAACCGGACAAGTCAGTATCGCCCTTTACGCCGATATAAACCTTTGCAGTAGCAACCTTTTCACCCTTATACAGGATATCGAGGTCGGTATCTACATATGCCTTGCCTTCGCTGTCGAACAGTGCCTTCGGACTTTCTGCACCAAAGGTCAGATCGTCCATGACGCTCTCGCCGTTTACAGTTGCAGACTTCACAAGGTCAGCAGCGTTGAAATTGCGTCCGTCAATAGACAGATAGAAGTTTGCGTCCGGATTTACTTCGATTTCCAGTTCTGCTTCTGCAGTCGTGGTGGTTTCTTCTGTAGTAGTGGTAGCTTCGGTAGAAGCTGTGGTGTTTTCTGTGGTAGTGGTTGCTTCTGTAACAGTTGTCGTAGCTTCTGTGGTAGTTGCTTCTGTAGTAGAAGAAACAGCTGCCGGTGTGGTAGTAGTTTCTTCAGTGGTTGCTTCCGTGGTTTCTTCTGTAGTGGTAGTTGTGCTGGTAGTTGTCTTCTTGCTGAAGTCCGGCAGCTCTTCTGTTGTAGAAGCTGTGGTCTTCTTGCTGAAGTCCGGCAGCTCTTCTGTTGTAGCAGTTGTAGTTGCCTTTGTAGTAGTTGTTTCAGATTCTGTTACAGTAGTGGTTGTTGCACTGGTGCTGGTGGTTGTCGGACCTGCACTGGTGCTGGTTGCCGTAGCAGTTGTTGCTTCAGTAGTAACAGTCGTTGCTTCGGCAGTGGTGGTAGTGGTAGTTGCTTCGGTAGTCGTTACAATAGGTTCTTCGGTAGTGGTGGTTGTAGCAGCAGTCGTTGTTGTAGTGGTTGCTGCAGTTGTGGTGGTGACAGTCGTAGCTTCTGTAGCAGTTGTAGTCTGCGGTTTTTCTGTGGTAGTAGTCGTTGCCGCAGAGGTTGCAGTTGTAGTGGTGGTAGCTGTTGTAGTAGTTGTAGTTGTAGCAGTTGTTGTTTCAGTGGTTTCCACTACATCATTCATGATTACGCGGATCGCACCGTCCTTCAGACCAACCATTTCGTCGAAGATGTCTTCGCCGGTTACGCCCTCGCCGTTCAGGTAGTTGAAACGCTTGACATCTACCATCGTGGTGCCGCTGGGCAGTTTGTCAGAACCATTCGGTGCCCAGTCTACAGGGAACTCATAGTACTCAACAGTCTTGCCATCGTATTCACCAGTCTGAAGTGTCAGACCATATTCGTCAGCCAGTGCCTGTACAGTATCCTTATCCGGCACATTGAAGATCATGCGGAATACCTGATTCATCTTTGTCGGGTCAGTTGCACCTTCGGCAGAACGTGCACCAATGAAACGGATCCAGCGGTCGCTGCCGTCAGTAATGGTAGAAGTGCCGTCCTTGTATGCAATGAAATCATTTGCATTCGGAATACCGCTGCCGAAGTCGTTGACAACAAATGCTCTCTTTTTCAGCAGCTTGGACGGAATGGTGTACAGCTTTGCGGTTGCTTCCGGCAGGTTGACAACGCAGTTGATACCATAGCTGGTTGCGTCTACGCCTTCCTTGGCAGTTACCTTCACGCCCAGAGTGTAGTTCTTCAGAGAAGTGGCATCCTTTTCACTGGGATATACGAATACTTCGTCAATGTCCAGATTGATGTCCTTTTCTTCTGTTGCGGTAGTAGTGGTGGTTGTGATCGTATCGCTTGTAGTGGTTTCAGTCTGTGCATCGGTGTAAACGCGGATACCGCCGTTGTAGTAAACTACATCAGTGGTCGCAATATCTGTGCCGTTTTCGTCAATGTACTGACGGTTCGGAGCCAGATAACCGTCGCCGTGTGTACCCTCAAAGTCCCAGTTTACCTTCTGATACTCTGCAAAGTTTACCGGGAACAGATAGTAGCTGTCGCCGTTTTCATCTGTCTGCAGTTCCAGACCGTATTCCTTTGCGATGTCCACTGCGTTTTCTGCAATGGTGCAGTTGATGTCGATCACCTTGTCACCGCTGATCGTGATCGTGCTGGTACTGGAAGTCCACTGGAAATACATCCAACGCTTGGACGGCTCAACGCTCATATCCTTACCGTTTGCCTCATAGCCCTTCAGGTTCTGCGGAGAAGGAGCCAGGTCGCCGCTGACATAAACGTCCTTATAACCATAGTCCTTCTTGTTCTTCGGGTTCTTGTAGATCGTCAGGATCTTGGAAGTAACTTCCGGAACTTCCAGAGCGAAGTTGAAGCCCTGTGCGTCCACATAGTTTTCAACCAGAACGGACAGCGGGATCTTTGCATAGTTGCTTGCAGTCTTGACCTGCGCTTCGTCTACCTTGAAGATGATGCCCTTGCCCTTCGGAGCTTCTGTCGTGGTGGTGCCGATAGACTTGGTAGTGGTTACAACAGTGGTGTCTGCCTTTGTAGCAGTGGTCTGTTTTTCTGTGGTTGTTGCAGCAGATGCAGAAGTAGCTGCTGCGGTTGCAGAAGTTTCTGTAGCCTTGCTGGTTTCAGCAGATGCTTCTGTCGAAGTAGAAGCAGTGGTTTTTGCTGTAGTGTCAGCTGTGGTAACTACAGTTGTAACTGTGGTTTCCTTAGTAGTTTCCTTGGAAGTAACAGTAGTTTCTTCTGTCGTTGCAGAAGCGGTGCTTTCTTCTGTGGTTGCAACTGTTTCAGTTGTTACAGTGGTCACAGTTGTAGAAGTAGTGGTCTGATCCGGATCCTCGTCGAAGCACAGTACGATCTTGTCGATTGTCACATCGCCGAACTTCGGATAATAAACCATGAACTGTACAGTTTCACCAACAGTCTTCGGAATGTCATAAGATACGATGACCTGCTTGTTTGCCGGTACAGCCAGATCCTTGAATTCCGTGCTCTGCCATTCTTCACCTTCCGGCAGGCTGTCGTTCCATGTGCCAAACGCACCGCTGGTGTTCTTGTCATTTGTCTTTACGGTGTAGTAAGCAATTGCCTTGTATGCACCCATGGGATCAAATTCAACCTTGGTGTTGCTTGCCTTGCCGTCAGTACCCTTGTCTTCCTCTGCCTTCGGCGTCAGTTCCTTGGTGTACTTTGCGGAAACTGTAGTGGTCGGCTTTGTGGTCACAGTGGTTGCAGCAGTCGTAGTGATCGTTGCATCATCTGTGTAAATCACAACAGAATCTACAGTGAAGTCCTCATAAGTACCGTCGCCCCAGGCACCAAACTTCAGAGAACCATCATATTCCTTCTGAATGGTTGCGTCCACAGTCTTGGTGATGTCCCAGGTGAATTCGCCGGACTTGCCCAGAGTTTTGTTTTCCTGTGTGGTCTGTGTCCAATAATCCGGTGCTTTCTGTGTAGAAGAACCGAACATATAGTTGTATGTGCCGATTTCCTTATCAGAGGAAACGTTGACAACGACCTTCTTGACAACATTGCTGTTGGTGATGCCAAAGTCAGCCCACTTCCAGCCGATCATGCCTTCCTTCGGGTCAGCCTTCTGTGCTTCCTTCAGCAGTTCGCTGTAGGTCTTGCCGACAGTGATCTTTTTCACGCCCTTTTCCTCTGCGGTAGTCGCTGTAGTGACAGCAGAGGTTGCAGTGGTTTCGCTGGAAGCAACCGTGGTTTCCGCGGTAGTTTCCGCAGTGGTTTCAACGGTAGTTTCAAGGGTGGTTTCGCTGGTCGTTGTGGTAGTGGTCTTGCCAGTGCCTTCTACAGTAAAGGTAACAGAAATCGTAGAGATACCGTTTTCTACCTTAGAAGCATCGAAGTTATCCAGTGCACCAGCTGCACCTACCCAGCTGCCGTTCAGATAGATACGAGTAGCACCATTACTGCCTTCATAAAAGCGTGTATTTACAATTTTGTCGTCCTTTATGGCATCTGTTACTTCTTCGCCATTGATCGAAACAGAACCCAGAGATACTTTCAGGTCCTTAAATGTATCAGTGGTAAAGTTTTCTGTATCTCCTGCCGGATTGATCTGAACTGCCAGGAAGCTAATGGAATCCGATGCAGTAGTCATGTCCCAAGAAACGGTGTATTCACCGTCACCGCCAATGCTTACGGCATTTGTATCGGCTTCCCAGTTCTGGTTAGAACCAACTGTACCGATTAAGGTCGCTGTACCGATTGCATCATCTGCCGCTGTCGCAGCGAGGGACATCATCGGGGTCACCAATGCACTGGTCAGAATGGTCGTTGCCGCCATTACGCCAGCTGTCAGAGATGAAAGAAACTTTTTCATCTTCATGATTATCATTCTTCCTTTCTTGAATTGATGCGGCGTATTGCCGCTTGGTTGTGTGCAGAGAAGCTTTTTGCATTTCAAAAAACGAATGCCGCCGCACTGTTTTTCACGTCCCCCTTTCCGCTTTCAAATTGTACAGCCGTGCGATTTGTCCTCTGAAATCTGCCCAGTGCTTTCCTGCACCCTACTTCTCCATATACCAGCATAGCATATTTATCGTTATTTTGCAAGTATTTTTTTTATTTTCCACATATTTTTATACAGCACCAATAAAAGCGCACCCTGTTTTTGTGCATTTTTTCTAAATCTCGAATTGCCAGTGAAAAATAACTTGATAATCTGATACGACACGCCGGTGAATTTTGCATTTTTCAAATGTCAATTTCCGGAAATATTGTGAACGCCGTCACGGGGTGCGGCGGCGATCTCCTGCAAATCCTGTTCCAGCTGACTATCCAGCATACGGCAGTTGTTCCGGTCATAGAACACACCGGTAACATCCCACAGCATGGGACACATACCTCTGCTATACGCCGCCTGTGCCACCGCGGTGAGGAATGTCCGGACAGTTTCTTCCGTCTTGTTCTTGGTGGAACAGCCGTACTCCCCGATGATCACCGGCACACCGTTATCCAAAAACCGGCTTTTCAGCTTGTCCATGTCGTTTTCCAGAATCCTCTGATCTCTGGGTGAGCCCCATGTGGTCTTGGCTTTCCCCCAGTCGGCATCTTCTTCCAGAATGCAGAACGTAGGCGGCGTATAATAATGTACTGAAACCGCACATCGTCCGGCTTCGTCCTGCGGCATCTGAAAGGCTTCGTCACAGGTCAGGTCTACGGCAGTGGCATAGCCGGCGATCAGCAGATGCCGCTTGGGGTTGTTTCCCCTGGAACCGCGTACCAGATCCACAAACTGCTGGTTGATGCGGTTGACAATGCCGTATGCCTCCGCCTTACCATCATCAGAGCCGCTGTAGCGGTTCCACAGATCGTCAAAACAGCCTTCTTCGTTCATGGATTCCAGAATCAGGTGGTCACCGTAATCTGCAAACCGGTCTGTCACCTGCTCCCAGATACGGGTATATTTTTCCATACAGGTGTCATAGTCCGTGGAAAATCCTGCGATCCAGCCGTTGTCCCAGTGGAGATTCACCACCGCATACATGCCGTTGTCCAGCACATACTGTGCCACCGTTTCCACACGGTCTAACAGTTCCGGTGCAATGGTGTAGTCCTCTGCCATGAGATTCGACCACGCCACGGGAATCCGCACCGAATCAAAACCGGCGGCAGCGTAGCCGGCAATCATATCCTCTGTAATTGTCGGGCTGCCCCATGCAGTTTCGTAGCTGTTTCCCCCGCCGCTGCTGTCGATCCAGTCGCCGCAGGCTTCCAGTGTGTTGCCCAGATTGATGCCCAGCCCCATTTTTTCCACGATCTGGCTGGTAGTCATGTCGTCCCGCATTTCAGTGCGGGGGTTGCTGTCGGCTTCCTCCTTGCTGCTCTCCTCTTTAGAGGAATTGCCGCAGCTGCACGACAACACCGCCAGCACCCCTGCCAGCAGCAGAGAAACGACTTTTTTTCCGTTTCGCATGTAACACCTCTTATCCCTTTTTCGGCGGCTTCATGGTGAGGGCGATGCGTTTCCGCTTCAAATCCACGTCCAGCGAACCGGTCACAGATCTGAGAAATGTGCACCAGTCCGTCCTCATGAACGCCCACGTCTACGAAACAGCCAAAGTCAATGACATTCCGCACAGTGCCCACCAGTTCCATGCCCGGTTTCAGATCTTTCAGTTCCATGATGTCCCCACTCCGGAGCAGCGGCGGCGGCAGTTCGTCACGTGGGTCACGCCCCGGCTTTTCCAGTTCCTTGAGAATGTCCCGCACAGTGGGTTCGCCTACGCCTGCCTTTTTCGCAATGGCAGAAATGCCGTGCTGCTTGGCAATGGCACCGATCTCGCTGCGGTCCTGTCCGGCAATGTCTGCCAGCCGGAAGCCGCACTCCTGCAAGATCTGCTCTGCTGCCCCGTAGCTTTCCGGATGCACTGCTGTATTGTCCAGCGGGTTCTTGGCTCCGGACACCCGCAGGAATCCGGCACACTGCTCAAACGCTTTCGGACCCAGTTTTGCCACCTTTTTCAGCTGCTTCCGGTCGGTGAACGCCCCGTTTTCCGTCCGGTATGTCACGATGTTCTTGGCAATGGTCTTGTTGATGCCGGCAATGTGGGACAGCAGAGAGAACGAAGCCGTGTTCAGGTCTACGCCCACATGGTTCACGCAGTCCTCCACCACGCCGTCCAGTGCGGCAGACAGTTCCGCCTTGGGCATATCATGCTGATACTGCCCCACGCCGATCGCCTGCGGATCGATCTTCACCAATTCTGCCAGCGGATCCTGTAACCGTCTGGCAATGGAAACGGCACTCCGGAGGGAAACGTCATACTCCGGAAATTCCTCCGCCGCCAGCTTGGACGCAGAATATACCGAAGCCCCTGCCTCGGAAACTACCATGTACGCTGCGGAATAAGGCAGTTCCTTCAGCAGTTCCGCCACGACCGCTTCCGACTCTCTGGAAGCCGTGCCATTGCCTATCGCCACCGCGGTCACGTGGTGCTTCCGCAGCATCTTTCGGATCACGTCCTTTTCCCGTTCCAGCGAAGCCCCCTTGCTGACGGTGATATGTGCCACGCCGGTGTCCAGTACCTTACCGGTTTCGTCCACCACTGCCAGCTTACAGCCGGTGCGATAGCCGGGGTCTACGCCCAGAACGATGCGGTTTTTCAGCGGTGCCGCCATGAGCAGCTGCCGCAGATTGGACGCGAACACGCCGATTGCCGCCGTTGCCGCCTGCTCTGTCAGAGCCTTGCGGGTTTCCCGTTCCACCGCCGGAAACAGCAGCCGCTGGAATGCATCTTCTGCGGCAGTCTGCACCAGTTTGCCGCAGGGGCTCTGGTTCTTCACGAACTTCTGAATCAGCAGCGAAGCCCCGTGTCCTTCCGGCAGCGTAACTGCCACTTTCAGAGCACCCTCCCGTTCGCCGCGGTCAATGGCAAGGATCCGGTGCCCCACAATGCGTTTCACCGGCTCTGCATAGTCGTAGTAGTTCTGGTACGGCGTATCCGCATCTTCCTCTGTAGCACGGGACTGTATCGTTCCGGCAGACATCACCAGCCGACGCATCTGCTTTCGCAGGTCGGCATCATTTGCCATTTCCTCCGCCAGAATGTCCATTGCCCCCTGCAATGCCGCTTCGGTGTCCGGCACTTCCTCCTGCAAAAAAGCTTCTGCCTCCTGAGCCGGATTCGTCCGGGGATTCTGTGCCATGAGGATTCGTGCCAGCGGTTCCAGTCCGCGGGCAATCGCCATAGATGCCCGTGTTTTCCGCTTGGGACGATAAGGCAGGTACAAGTCCTCGGTTTCCACCAGTGTTTCTGCACCGCGAATCTTTTGTTCCAGTTCCGGTGTCAGCTTGCCCTGTGCTTCGATCGCCGTGCAGATTTCATCTTTCCGCTGTTCCAGTTTCCGCAGATATTGCAGCCGGTTATCAATGGCACGAAGCACCTGATCGTCCAGCGAGCCGGTACGTTCTTTCCGATACCGTGCAATAAACGGGATCGTCTTGCCGTCGTCCAGCAAGGCAATGGTATTGTCGATCTGTTCCTGCCGCAACTGAAATTCGGCAGCCAGTTTCTGTGGAATATTCAAATAAATTTCCTCCGTTTCTGTGATTTCAATCGGACTGTTATAATAGTATAACAAACTTTTGCAAAAATTGCAAGGGATAGTTTGTGCAAAACCATGCCGCCGCACAAAAAGCAGAAAAACCGGCTCCTGCACGGTACAGGAACCGGTTTTTCTTCAGGCATACAAAACCTACAATTCTGTTTTACTTCTGCTTCATCTCCGCAGAAACTGCTTCAAACTCGTCTACGATCTCCTGTTCCGGAGCCTTGGTCAGCAGCGAAACTACAACGATCGCGATCAGTGCACACAGGAATGCCGGCAGCAGCTCATAAATGGCAAACACGCCGCCCAGCTTGCTGATCGCAAACTTCCATACGAAAATCATTACGCCGCCGGTGATCAGACCAGCCAGTGCACCGTACTTGTTGGAACGCTTCCAGAACAGCGAGGTCAGCATTACCGGTCCGAAAGTCGCACCGAAGCCTGCCCATGCAAAGGAAACCACGCGGAATACAGAACTGTTCTGGTCCCAAGCCAGCACAATGCCCAGCACAGCAATAATCAGCAGGACGGCACGTGCTGCGATCATGGACTGCTTTTCCGACAGCTTAATATGGAACACGCCTTTCAGCAGGTTCTCCGACATACTGGACGAAGCCGCCAGCAGCTGCGAGTCGGAAGTAGACATGGTGCACGCCAGAATGCCTGCGAAGATCAGTCCGGCGATCAGGGCAGCTCCCACGCTGTGTTTGCTCAATACCGTTGCCATTTCCAGCACAATGGTTTCCGCCTTGGAAGAGGTTTCAAGCGGAGCAACCGTGCCGTTCGCCGTCAGGGCGTTGCCGATGATACCAATGAATACTGCCACGCCCATTGCCAGCACTACCCAGACAGAAGCAATGCGGCGGGAGATCTTGACCTTGTTCTTGTCATCGATCGCCATGAACCGCAGGAGAATATGCGGCATGCCAAAGTAACCCAGTCCCCACGCCAGCGTGGAAATGATGCTCAGTCCGCCGAACGAAACGGCTTCGCCCTCTGCGGTGCGGGTGCTGGTAAAGCTAAGGTAATTTTCAATACCCTTGGCATTTTCCAATACGTTGTCCAGTCCGCCGGCAGTATGTACGCCATAGATCACCAGCACCACCAGAGCCGAAGTCATAACGATGCTCTGGATCAGGTCGGTAAAGCTTGCCGCCAGAAAGCCGCCCAGACAGGTGTAGGAAATGATGATGACTGCACTGATGATCATTGCCATGTGATAGTTCCAGCCGAACAGCTGATTGAACAGCTTGCCGCAGGCGGAGAAACCCGAAGCGGTGTACGGCACGAAAAATATCAGAATGATGACTGCCGCAATGCCCATCAGCACGTGCTTATCGTCCCGATACCGGTTGGAAAAGAAGTCCGGAATGGTAATGGAGTTCCGGCAACGCTGAGAATACACGCGGAGGCGTTTCGCCACCAGCAGCCAGTTCAGATAAGTGCCGATCGCCAGACCAATGGCAGTCCAGCCTACCTCTGCACAGCCGTTCAGATACGCCAGCCCCGGCAGACCCATGAGCAGATAGCTGCTCATGTCCGAAGCCTCTGCACTCATGGCAGAAACCACCGGTCCGAGCCGCCGACCGCCCAGATAAAAATCGCCGACGCTGCTGTTCTTTTTGGAATACACAGCACCGATCACGACCATCATGCCCATATAGACAAGAATGGCAATCAGAATACATACTACGGATTTTGTCACAAATCATATCTCCTTTCATGATTGGCATATTGCACAATTAAAATAATTGTACCATAAATTTGCTAGACTTGCAAGCTGGTTTCCACTTTTTTATATTGATAAATTGTAAAAGTGAAAGATCCTTTGGGCAATACCGCGTAAATCCGGCAGGCAGTGCTGTATTTGCAAAAGTGAAGTCAAAAAATGCGGAAAATGGAAAATGACAGGAGATTTCTCTGAAACCGGTAGGATTATATACGATTGTTGTAATTTTTTTTGCAATAGTACTTGCCACAACGCAAAAAAAATGCTATAATAGGATTGCAAAGCACGCGTGAAACAAGGCAGAAGAATTCCCTTTTCCTTGTTGCCGTGTGCAGAACATTTCTGCCGGAATCACTTCGGGCAAAGAAAGGAAAACGTCTGCCGCCTGAGGGCAGGCGAGTGAATATACATGCGTGCAACTACTGCTTCTGCGGAAACGACTTCTGCTGGTTCGATCTGGCGGAAACGCTTCCTTTCCCTGATCAGCGTCGGGTATCTGTCTCTGATGTGCTGGTTTTCTTATCTGGCGATCTTTTACGAATTTTCCGTCACCAACTCCGTGTTGTTTTGTCTGACCCTCTGTGTGGTATCTTTTGCGGCACTCAGTGCCATGCTGTACAGCCGGTTTCAGATCCTGACACGCCTGACGGGAATCCTGCTGCTGCCGGCGATATTGCCCCAGATTTTGCTTTGTTTCGGGCAATGGGAACTGATCCTGCCAATTGCAGTGACTTCCCTGATCATCTTTTTCCTGTCCGGTGCAGGGGAAACTGCCAAGACCGTATTCGGTGTCATATACCTGTTGCTGTATATTCTGGGGTCACTGGCATTTTTCATGCTCATGTCTTTTTTCACGCCGAGTACACAGCAGACTGTGCTGGAAAACGGCACTTCTCCCTCCGGAGCATACCGGTATGAGATCATTCAGACGGACGACAGCTCCGGCGGCAATGTGGCAGTACACGTAGAGCCAAATGATCGGGACATTCACCTGCCGTTCCTGACGTTTATCTCCAACGGCTATGACCGTACCGTCTATGAAGAACGTCCCGTTCCATCTGAAGTCGGCAATGCAGAGTGGACGACAGCTTCCCGTGCAGACATCACTGCACAGCTGCTGGAGATCTCCAATGATGTAACACTGGATCTGACCAAGGCACAGAAGTCCGTGATCGGCATTCCGGCAGATACGGAAACTGTCTATCTGAAAGACCTGACTGATGCACAGCTGGAACAGCTGGGCGTGCCGGCAGAAAATGACGTTCTGACATTCTCCGGAAAGGTCTGCTTCCGGTCTTATATTGCCGTACTGGAGGATTATTTCGCCAAGGACAACCGCGAAATTTCATTATTCAATTAAGTTGAGCAAAGCGGAATCCGCTTTCCATATACAACACCTTATTATTAATCAGGAGGAACTACTGATGAGTGAATTTTTCAACAACATTCCGAAGATCGCTTATGAAGGCAAGGATTCCAAGAATCCGCTGGCATTCAAGTTTTATAATCCGGACGAGGTTATCGCCGGCAAGACCATGCGGGAACAGCTGAAGTTCGCACTGTCCTGGTGGCACACTATGGGCGGCGACGGCACAGATATGTTCGGCTGCGGCACCACCAACAAGACATGGGGCTGTGATGATGTCACTGCACGTGCAAAAGCAAAGGTAGAAGCTGCTTTCGAGATCATGGACAAGCTGAGCATTGACTACTACTGCTTCCACGACAGAGATCTCTCTCCGGAATACGGCAGTCTGGGCGAAACCAACGAAAAGCTGAGAGCCATCGTTGACCTGTGCAAGGAAAAGCAGGACGCTACCGGCAAGAAGCTGCTGTGGGGCACCGCAAAGTGCTTCGATCACCCGCGTTATATGCACGGTGCAGGCACTTCTCCCAGTGCGGACGTTTTCGCATATGCTGCTGCACAGATCAAGAGTGCCATTGATGCCACTGTAAAGCTGGGCGGTCAGGGCTATGTATTCTGGGGCGGCCGTGAGGGCTATGAAACCCTGCTGAACACCAACATGGGTCTGGAACTGGACAACATGGCTCGCCTGATGCATCTGGCTGTAGACTATGCAAGAAGCATTGGCTTCACCGGCGACTTCTATGTAGAACCGAAGCCGAAGGAACCCACCAAGCACCAGTACGACTTCGACTCTGCAACCGTTATCGGCTTCTTACAGAAGTACGGTCTGGACAAGGACTTCAAGCTGAACATTGAAGCAAACCACGCAACACTGGCACAGCACACCTTCCAGCACGAACTGCGTGTGGCAAGAACCAACGGCATGTTCGGTTCCATCGATGCCAATCAGGGCGACCCGCTGCTGGGCTGGGATACCGACCAGTTCCCGACCAACGTCTATGATGCAGCACTGTGCATGTACGAAGTACTGAAGGCAGGCGGCTTCACCAACGGCGGTCTGAACTTCGACGCCAAGGCAAGACGCGGCTCCTTCGAACTGGAGGACATCTTCCACAGCTACATTGCAGGTATGGATACCTTTGCACTGGGTCTGCGTATCGCGGACAAGCTGATCACCGACGGCAGAATCGACAAGTTCGTAGAAGATCGCTATGCAAGCTGGAATACCGGCATCGGTGCAGACATCATCTCCGGCAAGGCAACCATGGCAGATCTGGAAAAGTACGCTCTGGAAAAGGGCGAAGTGACCGCTTCTCTGACCAGCGGCCGTCAGGAAATGCTGGAAGCAATCATGAACGAGATCATGTTCAGCCTGTAATTCCACAAATATATCGAGGCAGCATCGCTGCTGAAACGAAACAAAAGCACATTGACGGCATCAGGCATAGTCAATGTGCTTTTTTGACAGGAGGGTAATTCTGAATGGAAATCCAAAACGGCAGACCCGCAGACGAAAGCGGCAGACTGCCAAAAGAGATCGCCGTATACGACTTACTGGAACGGCTCGACATTCCCTTTGCACGGGCTGACCATGCGGCAGCCTTTACCATGGAAGCCTGCGAAAGTATTTCTGCGGCACTGCAAACGCCTGTCTGCAAGAATTTGTTTCTCTGCAACCGGCAGAAAACGAACTTCTATCTGCTGCTCATGCCCGCCGACAAGCCGTTTCGCACCAAGGAGATCACCAGCCAGCTGGGCTGTGCCAGACTTTCCTTTGCATCAGAAGATGCCATGGAACAGCTGCTGCAACTGACTCCCGGCTCTGCCACGATCTTCGGGCTGATGCATGACACCGAAAACCGCGTTCAGCTTCTCGTAGACCGCGACCTGTTGGAGGAAGCCACTTTCGGCTGTCACCCCTGCATAAATACTTCTACGATCCGCATGCAGACCGGCGACGTCTTTGACAAGCTGACAACTGCCCTGCATCACCCCTACACCATTGTAACACTCAAAGGAGAATAACGGTTATGGCAAAAGAAAAAGTCATCAAAACCAATGCGATCCGCATGCTGGACAAGGCGAAAGTCCCCTATGTACACCGCAGCTGGGAACAGGCAACCGGACAGCACACCGGCGTAGAACTGGCGGCGGCACTGGGACAGAATCCGGAACAGGTATTCAAAACGCTGGTCACCGTGGCAAAGTCCGGCGAACACTACGTTTTTCTGGTGCCGGTGGCGGAAGAACTGGACTTGAAAAAGGCGGCTGCCGCAGTGGGAGAAAAGGCGATCTCCATGTGCAAATCCAAGGATCTGCTTGCCCTGACCGGATACATTCACGGCGGCTGTTCCCCTATCGGCATGAAAAAACTGTTCCGCACTACCATTCATGAGTCCGCACAGAATTTCCCCACGATCTTGTGCAGTGCCGGCAAGATCGGACACCAGCTGGAACTGTCACTGGACAGTTTGCAGCAGGTCGTGCCCTTTCAGCTGGCGGACATCATCGCGGAGAAAGCACAATGAGATACTGCTGTACCGTGTTCCAGCGGGTGGGAACCTGCTATCACGAATTCCGGAAGGGCAGCTTCCGGCAAGGCTCCAGCCACTGGAGTTCCGATTCTCTTTTGCTGCACGACAACATTCTACAGCGTTCCGGTTTCGGAAAAATCTTGCAGGAAACACTGCCCGCGTATAATCAGTACGGCATCACCGTTGTCAACTGGACACAGTGGCAGTGCATCTTGCAGCATGCCCTGGCACAGGGCGGCGGTGCGGAGCTGGTCGCACTAGAAGTGAATGAATGGGCAGAGGATACGTTTCGGGATCACGCGGTGTTTACAATTTTGGGGATTTGAGAGGGGAAACCGATCATGCAATACAAAAAGACCACAGCCATTCTGCTTGCCGTTCTGGCGGCGGCATTTTACGCGGTAAACGTTCCGGTTTCGAAGCTGCTGCTGAAGGAAATCAGCCCTACATTTCTGGCATCACTGCTGTATTTCGGTGCCGGCATCGGCATCGGACTGCTGTACTGCATCAACCCCAAAAGCCACCGCGGCGAGAAAAAACTGACACGCAAAGACCTGCCCTATACCCTCGGCATGATCTTTCTGGATATTGCCGCACCGATTCTGCTGATGCTGGGGCTGAAAAGTGCATCTTCCGCCAATGCCTCTCTGCTGGGAAACTTTGAAATCGCTGCCACTACGCTGATCGCCCTGCTGCTCTTTCGGGAAAAAGTTTCCAAGCGGCTGTGGGCTGCCATTCTGCTGATCACTCTGTCCAGCGGCATTTTGTCTTTCGAGGATATGTCCAGCCTGCACTTTTCCAGAGGCTCCCTGCTGGTGCTGGCGGCGGCAGCCTGCTGGGGACTGGAGAACAACTGCACCCGCAATATTTCCGACAAAAGTACTTTCGAGATCGTCTTTCTCAAGGGCATCTTTTCCGGACTGGGTTCGTTTCTCATTGCTCTGTGCATCGGCGAGCCGTTCCCCGGACTGCACGCTGCTGCTGCGGCACTGCTTCTGGGATTTGTTGCCTACGGGCTGAGCATTTTCTGCTACGTCCGTTCCCAGAACACCCTCGGAGCCGCCAAGACCAGTGCCTACTATGCCATCGCCCCCTTTATCGGCACGGCTCTTTCCTGCATCATCTGGCACGATGCCCTGACAGTACAGTATTTTCTGGCACTGGCGGTAATGCTGCTGGGTTCCGTTCTGGTGGTTCTGGACACGCTGCAAATGGAACACACCCATTCCCACACTCACACGTTCACACACACCCACGACGGCGTGACACACACTCACACCATTACCCACAGCCACCCGCACCTTCACGGCATGCACGGGGAAAGTCACCAGCACCGCCACACCATGCACACGCTGCTGCGTTCACACAACTCATTGCAGCACCGGTAACACCTGTTCGTCTTTTTCCCGCAGCAGCCAGAACACCAGCCCGTACAGCCCCAGAGCGATTCCCAGAAACAGCACGATTCCCTGCGGCGTTTCCCGCAAAGTCGGGCAAAAACATTCCGGCAGAGAAGCTGCCGTAAACGAAAATCCCGCGGCAAACACCGGCTTTCCGATAAGCTTTCCGAATCGGAACCGGAGGTTTGCCGTTTTTACTGCCATACGCAGACGATTGCAGTTTCCGAACACGTTGCTGGTATAGTACGATGCCACGATGCCGTAAAATCCGAACAGTGGAATGCAGACCAGTACCACACAGATGCGGATCACGTACTCCGCCAGATAGTTCAGGGAAGAAAAATTCTGCCTGCCCATGCCTTTGATCAGTGCTTCCAGCACGATTTCCAGATAGATAAACGGCACCACCGGTGCCAGAATCCGGATCATTTTCCCCGACAGTTCCCCGCCGTCCATGCACCGCCCGATCACGCCGCCGAATTTCAACAGGACTGCACTGATCAGCACCGCAAAAAACAGTGTCAGTGCGATCACCTGTTCCGTCAGCCGACAGACACGTTCCCGATTGCCGGCGGCATTGGCACGGGCGACTTCCGGAATCAGGATTCCGGACAGGGCACAGAGAATGGTAGACGGAAAAAACAGCACCGGAATCACAATGCCCTCGAAAGTGCCGAACTGCCGGAGAGCATCGCTGGCACTGTCCCCGAACTGCCGCAGTGTCACGGGAATCAGGGCATCATTGGCAGTGCTGAGTCCGGCAGTCAGACAGCCGCCCACTGCCACAGGAACTGCCAGCCGGATATACCGCCACAGGGACAGGCTGCACGTTCCGCCGCAGGGTTCCCGCTTCTGAAAGTACAGCACTGTCAGTGTGACCGCCGTAAACAGTGTGCCGCACGCCATGCTGCACACCAGATCTGTGCAGACCTGTTCCGGTCTGGTGTCCCCACGCCACAGGAGCAGTCCGGTGAGGATTCCCGCACGGAGCAGAAATTCCGCCACATCGCAGGCGGCTGTCACTGTCACGCGGCACACTGCGTTGAAGTAGCCTTTCAGGCAGGCACTCAGACTGCCCAGCGGCAGAAGCAGTGCCATGAGCCGCACCGCATGTGCCATGGAATCGCTCTGCAAAAACTGCTGACTTAGAGGTTGGGCAAATATGCAGACTCCTGCTGTCACCGGCAGGGACAGCATCATGCAAAAGCTGATACCATGCCGCAGGACACATGCCGGACAGCCGCAGGGCTTTCCCAGTTCCTCGGACACAAAACGGCTGGCACAGAGCATAGCATTTCCGCCGGCGACCATTGCGGCAAGGTTGAAAAAAGAACCTGCCAGTGCCAGCGTTCCCACCGTTGCCGCCCCCACACGCCGCGTCATCCACGCGTTGAACCACAACGCCAGACACTCCAGAAAAAATTGTATCACGGTCATCTGAATGGTATCCCGAATTACACTGCGTTTTCGCATCTGTATGCCTCCTTCAAGGCAACACCGCACAAAGCATGTGCGTAAGATGCCCTAAGGAAACATATGCACCGGACAAAAAGAACATGCCCCGCACGGATTGGTTTCCCGTGCGGGGCATGCGTTTTTTTATTTGTACGCTAGAATCAATGCTTACACAAATCTGCTCACTCACTGCTGTACCCCAGCCAGAAACTGCTGCAACTCCTCCAGAAACATTTTCCCGTACTTCTGTGCCTTGATGACACCCACACCAGAAACCTGCCGCATCTCGCCGAGGTTCTGGGGCTTTTTCCGGCACATGTCCCGCAGCGTGGCATCGGAAAAGATGAAATACGGCGGTATCCCCTCGTGCTTTGCCTGTGCCGCCCGCAGCTGCCGCAGCTTCTGGAACAGGTCGTTGTCCGCCGCGGACAACGTAGGATCTTTTGTTCCCACCGGAGCCGCCAGCTTCTCCCGCACCACCGGCACACGCCGCATGACCGTTTTCTGGTCGCGAATGATCTCCACCGAGCCGGCAGTCAGCACCAATTCCTGATACTCCTGAAACTGCCGCAGTGCCAGATCTTCCCGCTGAATCAGTTCATCGATCAGCTGCATCACTTCCCGCCGCGACAGCTTTTCGATAATGCCGTAGGTGGAAAGCTGATCCAGCCGCATGCGGAGAAGCGATTCCTTTTTGCTGCCCATCAGCACATCGGCAGTCATAGTGCGGCTCAGGTGATAACCGCCTTTCTGGGCACGATACACGCAGGAGATGATCTTTTTCGCCGCCGTGGTGGCATCTTCTTCCCGATAATTGGTCAGACAGCAGGAACAATTCCCGCAGCTGTCCGGTGAATGGTCGCCGAAATATTGCAGCATGCGGTGCCGCAGACAGGTGGTAGAGGTGGCATAGAACGTCATCTGTTTCAGCCGTTCCTTTCCCTGCTCCAGCAGGAACTGCCGTGTTTCCTCGTCATCCACCTCTGTGGTTTCCCGACTGCGTTGCAGCAGGAAATCGTTGGTACGGACATCTTTTCCGCTGTACAGCAGAATGCACTGTGCCGGCGAGCCGTCCCGTCCGGCACGACCTGCCTCCTGATAGTAGCTCTCCAGATCCATGGGCATGTTATAGTGAATGACAAACGACACGTTGGACTTGTCAATACCCATGCCGAACGCGTTCGTCGCCACCATGATCGGCTGACGGTCGTACAGGAAATCGTCCTGATTCTGTGCCCGCTCCGTGTCGGACAGACCGGCGTGATACCGCGTGGCAGGAAAGCCGTTTTCCCGCAGAGCATCACAGACTTCCTCCACCGCTTTTCGGGTGGAGCAGTACACAATGCCGCTTTTGCTGTCGTTTTCCCGCAGCAGCTGAAACAGTTCCCGCGTCTTATTATTGGGACGGCGTACCCCGAAAAACAGGTTTTTCCGGTCGAATCCGGTATGTATGATTTCCGGCTCCTGCAATTTCAGAATCCGTGCAATATCCGCCTCTACCTGCTTTGTTGCCGTAGCGGTAAAGGCGGTACAGATCGGACGTGCCGGCAGCTGTTCCATAAACACCGGAATATCCAGATAACTCTGCCGGAAATCCTGTCCCCACTGGGAAACGCAGTGTGCCTCATCAACGGCGATCATACTCACCGGCACCTGCTGTGTCAGACGGAAAAAGCTTTCCGTCATCAGCCGTTCCGGTGCAACGTACAGAATCCGGCACTGCCCCTGCTGTACCATTTGCACCGTGTGATAGAATTCTTCCTGCGTAATACTGCTGTTCACATACGCCGCAGGGATACCCACCTGCCGGAGAGCCTCCACCTGATCTTTCATCAGCGAGATCAGCGGAGAAATGACAATGGTCACCCCGCGGAGCAGCAGGGCAGAAATCTGATAGCAGACCGACTTGCCGGCTCCGGTAGGCATGACCGCCAGCACGTCCCGTCCGGACAAGATCGCATCGATCGCCTGCTTCTGTCCGGTGCGGAATGATGCGTGCCCAAAATATTGCTGTAACAGCTTTTCCGGCTGGTTCATGTTTCCTGACCGTCCTCTCCCTCTGCCAGCAGATCTTTCTGCCAGCGTTTCAGTTCTTCCCGTGCAGTTTCCAGCAGCAGCACGCTGGGATTTTCACCGCCCATGATGCGGGCGATCTCATGGACACGCCCCTCCGGTTCCAGCACCATGACATGGGTTTCCGTCCGCGTGCCCTCGGTCTGCTTCTCGATCATGAGGTGCTGATCTGCCATTACGGCGATCTGGGACAGATGCGTCACACAGAGCACCTGCCGCAGCTGTCCCACTTCCCGCAGCTTCATGCCGATTTTCTGGGCAGCCTTGCCGCTGACACCGGTGTCGATCTCATCGAAGATCAGCGTGGGAATGCTGTCCCGATCGGCAATAACGCACTTCAGAGCCAGCATGATGCGGGACAGTTCACCGCCGGAAGCGATTCTCGCCAGCGGACGGGGTTCTTCCCCGCGGTTGGCAGAAATCAGAAATTCCAGACTGTCCATGCCGTGAATGGTCAGCTTGCCGGTGGTATGCTTCCCCACCAGGATCACGTTGGGCATGTTCAGAAATGCCAGTTGTTCCGTCACGGCAGTGATAAAGCGTTCCAGTGTCTGTGCTCGGTATTCCGACAGAGCCTTCGCCTGTGCGGAAACCGTTTCCAGCAGCTGTGCCTTCTGCTCCCGCAGGGCAGCGATCTCTGCGGTGTCGCCCTGCATCTGTGCCAGTTCTTCCTCTGCACGGTCACGGCGTTCCACCAGTTCGTCACCGGTACACTGATACTCCCGACTTAGCCGCCGGATCTCCAGCATACGCTTCTGCACCATCGCATACCGCTGGGGGTCTAAGTCCATGCCGTCCCGCAGACTGCGGCACTCCGAAGCAATGTCTGCCAGTTCAATGCCTGCCGCCGCCAGCCGTTCTCCCAGCACGGCGAACTCCGCCCGCATGTCGGAAAACGGCGACAGTTCTTCTGCCGCCGCCTCTGTCAGCAGTACTGCGGAACCGTCGGCATCTTCGCCGTCGATCGCCTCCGCTGCCGCCTGCAACGCCGCGGCAATGCTCTCGGCGTGCTGCAGCAGGTTCAGTTCTTCTTCCAGTGCATCTTCTTCGCCCTGTTCCAGTCCCAGTTCGTCCACTTCTGCCACCAGTGCTTTCAGCTGCTGCCGGCGGTGTGTCTTGTCCTGTTCCTGTTTTGCCAGATAATTCAGCCGCTTCGCCGTCTGCTGTAACTGCCGGAATGTGTCCTGATACTGGTGCAGCAATGTGTCATCTCCGCCGAAAGCGTCCAGAATCTGCAAGTGGCACTCCGGTGCCAGCAGCACCTGATTGTCGTGCTGCCCGTGAATGTTGATGAGAGCGTCACCGATCTCCCGCAGCACCGAAACTGTTGTGGTATGGCCGTTCACCCGTGCCGCACTGCCGCCGTCTGCGGCGATCTCTCTGGTGAGCAGCAGCTCATCGTCGGTGTGAGAAATGGAAAGTGCGTCCAGTCTGGCACAGACCAGCGGATCCAGATGCGTGAAAAGTGCCGTCACCACTGCCTTTTTGCAGCCTGTCCGCACAATGTCCCGCGTGACACGCTGTCCCAGAACCGCATGGATCCCGTGCAGCAGAATCGATTTTCCGGCACCGGTTTCACCGGTAAACACATTCAGATGCGGTGAAAAGGGAATCCGTGCATGGGCGATCACCGCCAGATTCTCGATCTCCAGTTCAGCTAGCATTAAAACCCTCCTGTTTCCATCAGCTTTGCGAAGCTGCCGGCAAATTCTTTTGCCTGTATTTCTGTCCGCAGCAATACAAAAATGGTATCATCTCCGGCAATGGTTCCCACCACATCTTCCCGATGCATGGCATCTAACGCCGCCGCCACTGCCTGTGCCGTGCCGGTACGGCAGTGGATCACTGCCACATTTCCGGCAAAGTCGGTACGCAGGGCAGCGTTCTGCAAAATGCCGCCGTTGACTTCCTGCCGCACCGGTGCTGTATAGCATGCCCTGCCGCTGCCACGCCGTTCCTTAGTCAGCTTCAGTTCCCGAATATCTCTGGAAAGCGTTGCCTGCGTCACCGCAAACCCATGTTCCTCCATGCGTTCCCGCAGCACTTCCTGCGTGGGGATCTCCTCTGCTGCAATGAGCGAAAGAATGGTATCCTGCCGCTTTTTCTTCATGTGTTCCTCACGTCCTTCCCGCTTTCAAAGACTGCATCAGCTTCCGGCTCAGCGAATCAAAAAAGGTATTGCCGCTAAGGTCCAGAATTTCCAGCGTCTGGTCAGAGCCGGAAATTTCCATGACCCGTCCCTCCGGAAACGGCTCCGGTTTTTCGCCGTCTGCACAGAAATAGGCATCATATTCCTCCCGCACCCGCAGGCTCACCTGCAAATCGTTGTGGGGAGAAAACAAGATCGGTCTGGCAGAAAGCGAATGGGGACAGATCAGGTTCATCTCAATGCAGGAAAATTCCGGTTCGATAATGGGACCTCCGGCGGAGAGGGCGTAGGCAGTCGAACCGGTAGGCGTGCTGAAGATCACGCCGTCTGCCCGATATTCGCCCAGCACCACGTTGTTGCGAGAAACGGTAAACTCAATGACACGGGAAAAGTTGCGGGAGATCACGATGTCATTCAACGCCGTCAGTTCCCGCAGGCAGGTGCCGGTTTTGTCCAGCACCTTGCCACGCAGCAGCATGCGTTTGGAAACCCGATAGTCCCCCGTTTGCAGCCGTGCAATTTCACCGATCTGATCCGGCTCCATAGATGCCAGAAAGCCCAGCCGCCCGGTGTTGATGCCCAGCAGTTTTGCCTTTGTGCCCACCACGTGACGGGCACAATGCAGAATGGTGCCGTCCCCGCCGATCGCCACTGCCACGTCTGCGTCCTGCACTGCTTCCAGAAACGGAGCGTAACAGATAAAGGACATATCCCCCAGCAGTCCCAGACAGCGGGGATCTGCCCAGACTTCCATGCCGTTCCGGTGCAGTGCCAGACAGACCTTTCGGGCAACTTCCGGTGCGTTGCCTTTTTGCAGATGATGAAATAACACGACTTTCATTTCGTCTTCTCCTTTTTTGCCTGTGCAAATGCTTGCTGTACCACTGCGGCAATTTCCGGCAGATACGCCGCTTCGCCGCCTTTTTGTACAACGGCGAGATACTCGATATTGCCGGAGCCACCCTGAATGGGCGAAGGGCACAGCAGCTGTACAGTCAGCCCCTGTGCGGAAAACAGCTGCAAGATGTTGTTCAGCACCTGCATGTGCACGCGGGAGGACTGCACCAGTCCGTTTTTCCCGATATTTTCCCGTCCCGCTTCAAACTGAGGCTTGATGAGCACCACGCCCTGTGCCCCTGTCCGCAGCAGCGGCAGCACGTAGGGCAGTACATGGTGCAGCGAGATGAAAGACACATCCGCCGAGAAGAAATCCGCCGGCTGTTCCAGCTGTTCCGGTGCAATGCTGCGAACGTCTGTTCCCTCCCAGTTTACCACGCGGGGATCCTCCCGCAGGGACTGCACCAGCTGTCCGTGTCCCACGTCAATAGCGTATACCTTTGCGGCTCCGTGCTGGAGCATGCAGTCGGTAAAACCGCCGGCTCCAGAGAGAGCCGCATCTGCTGTACCGCATGTTCCAGTTTCAGACCGCCCCGTCCCACAAAGGGAATGTCACTGCCTTCCATGGCGATCCGGTCGGTTTCCGAAACGGCAAACGCCGGCTTGGTACAGACCTTGCCGTTCACAGAGATCTGCCCGTTCTGAATCAGCGTTTTGGCACGCTGGCGGCTGGGCACCATACCCTGCTGTACCATTACCATGTCAAGCCTTGCCATGTTTTGCCTCCTGCTGCATATCCTGATAAATGGCATGCTCCGACAGCCCCATAGTTTCCATTTGAGAAGCCGTAGAAGCCTGCGGCAGATATGCCTTGGGTGCTACCCGCCGGTAAGTGCCGCGGAAGCCGCGTTCCAGCAGCAGATCTCCCAGCAGCTGAGAGATCCCGCCGTAATAGTATGCCTCCTCCAAAAATACCACATGGGCATAGGACATGGCAATTTCCACCACGCCCTCTGCCAGCGGGAAAATGCGTGTCAGCTTCAGCAGGTCACAGAACACGCCTTCCTCCGCCATGCGACGGCTGGCACGGTACAGGTGATCGTACACCCTGCCGTAGGAAATATACAGGGTATCTGTTTTTCTGCCGGAAACGTGGGTGTATTCGGTGTTCAGGGCAGTCTTGTCAAAGGAAACCTTTTCACTGCCTCTGGGATACCGGATGCATGCCAGCCCCTTATCCCGATAGAGTGCCCGCCGCAGACAGAGCCGCATCTCCTCGTAGCATGCCGGTGCATAAATTACCGTATTGGGCACCGTGCAGAGGAACGACACATCGTACAGTCCGTGGTGGGTTTCGCCGTCCTCGCCGACAACGCCGGCACGGTCGATCCCCAGCACCACATGCATGCCGCCAATGGCAACATCGTGCATCAGCTGGTCATAGGCTCTCTGCAAAAAGGAAGAATACACCGCAAATACCGGCAGTTCTCCCATAGAAGCCAGTGCCGCGGAAAATGTCACGGCATGCTGTTCGGCAATGCCCACATCATAGTACCGGTTCGGGAACTCCCGTGCAAAATGATGCAGTCCTGTGCCCCCGCCCATTGCTGCCGTTACAGCACAAATGCGGGGGTCGTGTTTCGCCAGCTGCACCAGTTCTTTGCCAAACATCTCCGAATAGGAATCCGCAGCGGAAACCTCCGGATTGCCGGTTTCAATGTCAAACTTGGAGATTCCGTGATACTCCGACGGCTTTGCCTCTGCCGGTGCGTAGCCCTTGCCCTTGACGGTATGTACATGGATAAACACCGGACGGTGATATTCCTTTGCCGCCAGCAGCACTTCTTCCAGTTCCACCAGATTGTGGCCGTCCACCGGTCCCAGATAGACGAAGCCGAAATCCTCGAAGATCGTTGCCGACTGCAACAATACGTCTCGTACAACGCTCTTGGAATTCTTGATGACTTTCGCCACAGACGGACCGATCACCGCGGTGCGGTTCAGGCGGCGTTCCACCGCCTTTTTGGTGCGGACGTATCCTTCACTGCTCCGCATGGAGGACAGGTAGCGTGCCAGTGCCCCCACGTTTTTGGAAATGGACATCTCATTGTCATTGAGGATCACAATGAGATTATTCCTCGATTTTCCGGCATTGTTCAATCCTTCATAGGACAGCCCGCCGGTCATGGCTCCGTCCCCTACAACGGCAACGGCAAAATGCTCCTTGTCCCCGTGCAGCCGCATGCCCTCTGCAATGCCGCATGCCACGGAGATCGCAGTGCTGCTGTGCCCGCTGATGAAGCTGTCGTGTTCTGATTCGTTTGGCTTCGGGAAACCGGAGATGCCGTTTTCCTGCCGCAGGGTCGAAAATCGTTCCAGCCGTCCGGTCAAAATTTTATGGGTATAGCACTGATGCCCCACGTCCCAGACGAATTTATCTTCCGGCGAATCAAACACACGGTGCATCGCCACCGTCAGTTCCACCGACCCCAGATTGGAAGCGAGATGCCCGCCGGTTTTGGAAACAGTTTCTATGAGAAGACTTCGAATCTCCGCACAGAGTGCGGTACACTGTTCCGGCGAAAGTGCCTTCAGATCGTCCGGCGAGTGCAGACGCTCCAACAGGTGCTCCTCTGTTTCCGAAATTTTCATATATTCCATGGTTTTGTTTTCTGCGGCTCCTTTGCCGGCGGCACATTCCGCGGCAGTTCCGCAGGATTCACTCCTTCGATTATTTTTCACGGCACAGCAGTTCCCGTGTCAGATCCAGCAGGAATTCATGCTGCGGGAACTGGGACAGGATCTGTTCTGCCTCTGCCGTCAGTGCTGCTGCACGTGTCTTGGCAGCTTCCAGCCCCAGCAGGGTGACAAACGTGGTCTTGCCCTCTGCGGCATCGCTGCCCACCGGCTTGCCCAGCACTTCGGAGGTACTGGTCACGTCCAGAATATCGTCCACGATCTGGAATGCCAGCCCCAGCTTTGCCCCATACTGATCTGCCAGTGCGACCTGTTCTTTCGGAGCAAATCCCGCTGTACAGCCCAGTCGGCATGCTCCGCGAATCAGGGCACCGGTCTTGGCGGCACACATGGCTTCCTGTTCTTCCAGTGTGACATCGCTGCGTTTCTCGTTTGCCATATCCATGATCTGACCGCCGACCATACCGGCTGCACCGGTTGCCGAAGTAAGGATTTGCAGCAGTTCCACTTTCATTTCCGGTTCCAGTATCGGATCACGCAGAATTACGGCAAATGCTTCTGTCAGCAGGGCATCGCCTGCCTGCAACGCCACAGCATGTCCGAATGCCTTATGACAGGACGGCTTGCCGCGGCGGTAGTCGTCGTTGTCCATTTCCGGCAAGTCATCATGGATCAAGGAAAAGGTGTGCACCATTTCAATGGCACACGCCGCCGCTATTGCCTGCTCCTCCGAGCCGCCGAAAATCCGGCAGAATTCCAGCACCAGCACCGGACGGATCCGCTTGCCGCCGGCTTCCAGAGAATACCGCATGGCTTCCACCACCTGTGCCTGCCACCGGGTTTCCGGTGTCACCTGCACATATTCCAACAGTTTTGCATCTACCTTTGCCGCCAGTTCTTCCAGATACGCCTTATGCTTCGCTTCCATCATGAACCTCCTGTTCCTGTGCCGGCACCGTCTGTTTGGAAATTTGCAGCTTGGCTGTCTGCAATTCTTCCTGACAGGATACCGCCAGTTCCATGCCCTTGTGATACAGCTGCACCGCTTCTTCCAGCGGCAGGTTGCCCTGTTCCAGCTTCTGTGTCAGTTCCCGCAATTCCTTCATGTGTGTTTCAAATGCCATACGTCTGCTCTCCTTTCCCAAAAACACGTAGTGTTATCTTATCTTTCTGTTATTGTACCTTTGCCGTGATCTCACCCTCTGCCAGCTGCACCCGCAGCACATCGCCGGACTGCACCTGTGCGGCACTGCGTACCAGTTCTTCGCCGTGGTACGCCAGTGCATAGCCACGCCCCAGAATCTTCATGGGGCTGAGCATGTCCAGACGGTTGGTCTGCTGCACCAGCTGTTCCTGACATTGCTGCCAGATCTGCCGGATACCCGCTTCCAGCCGCTTCTGCAAATGGCAGAGCTCCTGCTGTGCCAGTTCCTGCCGGTGTGCCGGTGACTGTAATTTCAGCCGGTCTTGCAGCCGTTCCAGTTCCTGTGCTTTCTGCCGGAACTGCTGCTGCATGGCGTTTTCCAGCCGGCGGGAGCAGTCCTGTACCTGCTGTAGCATCTGCCGCACATCAGGGACTGCCAGTTCTGCCGCTGCCGACGGAGTCGGTGCCCGCAGGTCTGCCGCCGCATCTGCCAGTGTCCAGTCGGTTTCATGCCCCACGGCAGAAACCACCGGCACGGTACAGTTGTAAATCGCCATGACCACCTGCTCCGTATTGAACGCCTCCAGCGTTTCCGAAGCACCGCCGCCCCGTCCGACGATGAGGACATCGCAGCTGTCCCGTTCCGCCGCCGCAATGGCACGGCAGACAGAAACTGCCGCCGCATCACCCTGCACCTGTGCCGGATAGACCAGCAGGTGTCCGATCGGATACCGCCTGCCGATAACGTTTTTCACGTCCTGTAGGGCGGCTCCGGTATCGGAGGTAATGACACCGATTTTTTTGGGCATTGCCGGCAGCGGTCGCTTTGATGCCGCATCGAACACGCCCATTGCCGTCAGCTTTTTCTTGAGTTGTTCCAGTGCCAGAGCCTTTCCGCCGGTGCCGTCCGGCTGGAGATCTGTCACATAGATCTGAAAGGCACCGTCCCGTTCATAGAGGGCAGCGGAGGCGGCGGCAATGACGTTCATGCCCTCCTGCGGCAGAAATTTCAGCCGCTGAGCATGGCTCCGAAACATCACTGCCTTAACGCAGCTTTCCGCGTCACGCAGCGTGAAATACAGGTGTCCGGAACGATAGTGATTGGTGAAATTGGTGATCTCTCCCCGCACCAGAACGCTTTGCAGGGCACGATCCTCTTTCAGCTTGAACCCCACATAGCGGTTCAGCTGGGTCACGCTTAAAATTGCCACAGTTTTCCTCCTTGCTTCCGCCATGCACCATAGACTGCCACACCTGCGGCATTGTCACAGGCGAACTCCGGTGCAGCAAACCAGCATTCCGCATTCGCCGCCAGCAGCGGACGAATCAGCTGGTTCGACATCACGCCGCCGGCATAGAGCACCGGCAGCTTGCCGTGCCGTTCCTGTGCCGCCTTTGTCATAGCGATCACAGTTTCCGCCACAGTCATCAGGCAGAAACGGGCAATATCTGCCGGCGGTTCACCCTGCTCCAGCTTTTTCCGGCACTGGTTTTCCAGTCCGGACAGGCAACAATCTACGCCCCGTATCACCGGTTTGATCCGGAACGGTTTCCGGCTTTGCCGGGCAAGCTGTTCCAGTGCCTTGCCGCAGGGAAACTGCAATCCCAGCATCAGCCCCACCCGATCGATCGCCTGTCCGGCTTTCAGGTCCAGAGAGGTGCCGCAGGGGGTGATCTTCAAGGCAGCCTGTTCGTCCGGTTCGCAGTACAGGGAATCTGTCGTGCCGCCGCTGACATGGAACGCCAGAAACGGTTTTTCACAGGCTCCCAGCCTGCCGGCAGAGTACAGTGCCGCCAGCACATGTCCCACCTGATGTGAGGTTTCATACAGGGGTACGCCGGTAACTGCGGCAACGGCACGGGCTGTGCCTACGCCGGTGAGAAAACAGGGCATATAAGAGCCGTCCACATTGCGGGGACGGGTGGAAACGCTGACACCGCAGACCGGATTTTCCGCCAGAAACGGACGGAGCCGTTCCAGCAGTTCCGGCAGCTGGCGGGTGTGATGAAATACCGCATCACTCTGCCGCAGTCCGGCTTCTCCGGCTTTCACCGGCAGCAGCTGTTTTTCCTGATGTACCTCGCCGGTTTCCAAGTCCAGCAGTGCCGCGGACGTGGTATAGTTGCTGGTATCAATCCCCAGAATTTGTGCCATCGGCAGTGTCCTCCTTTACCGCCGGCTTCGAACGGGCATAGGCACCCAGTACGCCGTTGATAAAGGCGGTATCTTCTGCATAGGCATACGCCTGCGACAGGTGCACGGCTTCGCTGATGACTACGTTCACCGGTGTCTGGGGGAGATTTTTCAGTTCGTACAGTGCCAGCCGCAGAATCGAACGGTTCACCGCCGGCACACGGTTCAGGCTCCGCTGTTTACTGTATTCGGAAATGATGTTGTCCAGTTCCTCTGTCTGGGACATCACGCCGGAAACGTACTGCTTCACCTTTTCCGGAACCGGCAGTTCCAGCATTTCCTCTGTGGAAGCGTACAGATCCTCAATGGTGGTCAGTTCCTCGGCTCTTACCATTGCCTCGTACAGCAGCAAAAATGCGTATTCTCTGGTTTCGTGTTTTGTCATAACTACCTCCATATTCATATTCTGACATTTTCTGAAATTCTTGTCCGCCTGCAACGCTTTCTGCACTTTCGCAAAAAAGAAAGCTGCTGTAGACATTTTACAGCAGCTTTCCCCATGTATTGCTTTTGTTTCCTTTGGTATCTCTATAGAATTCCATAGAATCGAAAGAAACCGCATTTGGTATGCTGCCCGTTCCATGCCAGTCCGAACAAGTTCTTTCTTCTATTATACCAAAAAACAACGCCAGATACAACTATTTTACCTCAAAAATTCGAATATTTTCTGCCGGAACCGAAACTTCGCCCAAAATCACGTCTTTGATCGCCGCCGCCTGAGCCGCGTCCAGCCCCTCGGTCTGGACAACGACCTTGGCACTGTCTCCGTCCAGATAGACGATACAGTTGGAATAGCCCTGTGCCTGAATCAGGGATTCGATCGTGCTTTCGCTTTCGATCAGCTTCGAAGTTTCCACAGCGGCAATGGCATCGGTCACCAGTTCGTCCTCTGTCCGATCTCCTGCCCCCAGCATGGACTGCAACGCCGCCACGCTTTCGTCACGGCTGGAAGTCCGTTCCAGTCTTGCCTGTGCGAAATAATTCTCCGCACTGCCGGCGGCGGCGTAGTCGGCTTCGACCTCTGCGGCAGTTTCTTCAGCAGTGGCTTCTCCGTTGGTGGAGTATGCCCCGTCTGCTGCGGATTCCTCTGTCGGTGTGCTGTCCTCTGCCGCAGGTTCGCTCTGTTCCGCTTCGGCGTTGACAAAGGCGGTGTCCCCGTAGGTCACGCTGTCCTTGGACTGCACCTGTGCCGTTTCCAGCTTGCCGTCGGACATGGCGTAGTTGACATAGACCGCAATGGCAAGCATCAGGGTCAGGCACGAGAGAATGATCTGTTTTTTTCCGATGATGAGAGATGGCTTTTTCATAATGTATTTTCCTTTCTGGTTTTAGGGCAATACCGCACAAAGATTGTGCGACAGATGCGTCGTCAAATTTTTCGTCAGATGAAACAAAAAGCGGAGTGAATACTTGATGTATTCACGA
>QWCN01004780.1_pt1 | contig 29099 bp, 18 predicted proteins | sample 1972711 | NCBI WGS metagenome assembly QWCN01 (sample SAMN09866707, study PRJNA288562) | Human gut metagenome isolate term1_stool, whole genome shotgun sequencing... | isolation source: gut | host: Homo sapiens | place: USA: California
ATTCATGCGCGGCATGGGCCGCGAAAGCACCGAGAGGTACTCCTCGTTGAAGAGATTGTTGATCGTTCCTTTGAGCGAAAGGTCGGCCCACCGGAATGCAAACCCTTTTTCGAGCGAGAGATTGTTCATCAGGTAGGGAGTTAGGGAGCCCGTGAGCGTGATATCGTTGCTCGACATGGTATAGCGTTCGCTGTAATAGCAGAACTGGTACAACAGCCCCCAGCTTCGGTATGTCAGCCGCCCGGTCACAGTGGCCGAATACTCCGGCTCATAAGGCAACTGCTTGCCGACGGACTGGTCTGCCGGGGACATCGGTTCGCCCTCGTTGATCGACGGCGACCATGAAAAGGTCCCGTTCAGACCCAATTTCAGCTCCTTCGCCAGTGCCACGGCCAGGTCGGCCTGTGCCTCCACGCCGTAGGCATGGACCTTTTTGATATTCACGGGCGAGAAGAATCCCTTTGCCGTCGGAAGCCACAGAATCCAGTCGTCGATGTGCTGGTCGTACCACGATGCCGAGCCCGACAGCGTATAGGTCTCCTCTTTCCCCACGGCGAACGACAGCCCGGCCTCGTACTGGAAGCCGCTTTCGTTTTTCAGACCGGGGTTGCCGCCCGGGAGAAAATAGAGGTCGTTGAGTGTCGGGAAACGATAGTTGCGCGACACGGAGGCCTTGGCCACGACATGGCCGCGCTTCGACAGCAGGTAATCGGCGAAGAATGCGGGAATCGTCGCCCACTTCGTGCCGTACATCTGTTCCCGCAGGACCGCCGACAAACCCAGCCGCTCCGTGGGCCGCCATTTGGCCGACACGGAGCCGTCGAGCTCGATGCGGCCTTTATCGTAGCCGACGATGCCTTTGCCGCCCTCCTGGAGGATGATATTCTTGTCCGTGCTTTTTACGAAATGCTGGTGCAGGGAGACATTGGCTGTAAAGAGCCATTTGTCTCCGACGGAATATTCCCCTTCGGCCTGCCCGTAGAACGTATCTACGTTGCTCCGCGAACGGGTCATCGAGGTCATGACGCCGTTGCCCGGGTCCCGGCGGTAATCGTAGGCCATCCAGGTATGGATATACCCTCGTCAGCAACGGCAGCTCGCGGTTCGAATTGATATACCAGGCGTTCAGTCCGAAGCGGTCGCCGCGCCCGGTGTTGTAATAGACCTCCTGCAAGACATGCACGTCGTCGAACGCGCCGCTCTTGTTGCGTTCCACCGGGTAGTACGATCCGATGATATTCATATCCTCGTCGTAGATATTTTCCTTTTTGTCGCGGTTGCGGTATTTGTAATCGTTAGCCGAAGACTGGTAGACGGCGCGTGTCGATACCTGCCAGCGCTTGTCGCCCCATGTCAGGCGCAGGAACTCGTCGAAAGTCCTGTACATGCCGATACCCTGGATGTATTGCAGCCCGAAGCCGTCGGCCGCCGCCGGTGCGGTCGATAGCTTCACCAGTCCGCCCAATCCGCCGCCGGCCTCGTTCACCGACGAGGTGCCGTGCAGCAGCGAAGCGTCGTCGATGAAGTACGAGGGGATCATCGAAAAGTCGGTCATGCCCAGCATCGGGTTGTTGATGCGCATGCCGTTCCACGTTACCTGCGTGTGCGAGGGGCCCGTGCCGCGGAACGACACGGTCGAAAGCGTTGCGCGTCCGTACTGTTTGACGAAGATCGACGAGTTGAAGGTCAGCACGTCGGCGATCGACAGGGCGATGTTTTCTTTCAGGACGACGGAATCGAATTTCGTTTCCTGCACGCCGATGCTTTTCATCGGACGCTGGCCCCATACCGGAACCTCGCGGATGGCGACGACCCCCTTTTCGCGCCACGCCGCCGCCCCGGTATCCTTGGCGGATTGGTCTGACTGCGCCCGCAGCAGCGCCGGAAGCAACAGAAATGCGAACAATATGACTTTGTTTTTCATCTCGTTCCGTTATTTCCAGCAGAATGCGCCGGGGGTGACGCCCACGTAAAATTCATCGACCGGTTCGCCGTCGGCCGTATAGCGGTAGATGACGCCCTGCTGCTGATAGTCGATGGCGTCTGCGACGTAGACATCCCCGTTGCGGGGATTGACCGTCAGTCCATAGTATTTCGTGTCGCGGTATTTCAGGAACGGACGCACCGGAACCCGGTCGGCTTCGACATCCATCGACCAGATGTCCTTGTTGATCCAGAAAAGTTTGTCGCCCTCGCCGTTGATCTGCACCTCCGAAGGGCTGTCGCCCGGTTTGAATCTGAACTGCTTTTCGATCTCGAACTTTGCCGCGTCGATACGGTATAATGACGGGGTTTCGTAACCGTAGGGACTCTCCTCGTAACCGCCGTCGGTGATGGTCCACAGTTTGTAATTCTTGTCCATCACCAGCGACGTGGGCTGGATGCCTACGATCAGTTCATCCACTACCTGGTCGGTTTCGGTGTCGATTTTCAGGATGCGGTTCTGATACGACCAGCAGTTCACGAAGACGTATTTGCCGTATTGCACCATCTGTTCCGTGGAGCCCGATTCCATCGCCATGTTCGGGCACTCGATATATCCCGTTATCTCATAGCGCTTAGGATTGACGATGAAGATGCGGTTGTCCCAGATTTGCGTGACGTAGGCTTTTTCGTCGGAGACGAAATGGATATAGCGCGGTGAGGCGAGGTTGGTGATGCGCCCCACCTCTTTGAACGTATTGATGTCGATGGCGAAAATGACGTGTGAGTTGTTCACCACGATCCAGCCCACGCCGTCGCGGATGGTCATCGACTGCGCCACGTCACCCAGCTTCATGGCATTGGCCCGGTAGAAAACCTCGTTCTCGACGCTTTTCGTTTCGGGATCGTAGTACGACAGCGTTGCATTCCCGTACTGGAACATGCCTTCGTTGGTGATGAACAGTCCCGTGCCCGATGCAGAGAACTCCTCCGTCGTGCCGTAGTCCCATTTCATACAGCCCCCGAGAGCGGTCAGGCATAGTGTTGCAGGCAGTATATAACGTAAAATCCGTTTCATGCGACAAAGATAATGTAAGCCGGAGGCCGCGCCAAATTTATTTGTCCCAGACGACGCTTTCCGCATTGTGGAAAAAGCCGCAGACGAGGAGCAGGTACTCGGGGATACGGCCGTCGGTGCCCCACTTCAGGTCCATGCCGAACAGTTCGGTGGTCGTGCGGCCGATGTCGAACCCGCACGCCTCGAGCGAGGGACGGACCTTGTCGGGATGGCGGCAGGGCTCTCCCGTGGGGCGTGTGCAGCTTCCTTCGGGGCAGTAGAGGCACGTCCCGACATAGGCGAACGAGCGGCCGCCGTAGAGCCGTTCCATTTCGAGCAGTCGTTCTTCGAGACGCAGCCGCTCGGGACGGATCAGCCGCTTCGACTCCGAAAGAGGAATGCCGCGCTCCTCGGGAACGATTTTTGTCGCGATGAGCAGTGCCGAGGCATATCCCGAGAGGTATTCCCCTACGTCGAATCCGAAAGGCGGGCATCCCCAGCTGTTTCCGTAATTGGGACAGGCGCGGCAGTAGCCGCCGATCCGCCCGGCGTCGCGGAACCGGGCGGTGTATTCGTTTGCCGGGAGTTCGGCGGTAAAGTCCCGGGCGGTGTATCGGAGTGAAAATTCCATACGGCAAAAATAGTCGTTTAATCGCTTTGTGGCCCCGTTTCCGGAAAATAACGCGGATTTCCGGACAATTTTTCGGAATAAACCGCTATATTTGTCTTTGAAGCCACTCCCCGTCCGCAGGGATGGGCGGAGTCGGCAGGAGGCTTTTGACGATGACGGACCGAACCAAAACGCAGTGCTTATGAATATTGTATTATATGGAGTTCCGGCGGAAACCGCCCGGCAGATTGCAAGGAAATACGACCTGAACCTGGTCAACACCCCCGATAAATTCAACCCGGCCGGATCGTTGGTCGTCGTTCCCCCGATGACCGTCCCGCGCCAACTGCTGACCTTCTACAATGCCATGCTGCACCACGAAGATGCGGTCGATGCCGTGATCATCTGCGGTTTGGAGACCTGCGATGCAGCCAGCACCGTTCAGTACTGTACGCCTCCGGGTAAATTCTTCTCCCTGAGCGGCGAACTCGAAGCCGAAGAGCTGGAATCGGAACTCATCCTGATCCTCGACTCGCTGTTTGCCGAAGGCAACCGGATCAATCTTTGAGACTATACGCAGGTCGTCGGGCCTTCTGTTGCTGCTTCCGGACGCAAAATTTGCGGACCCGGAGGTAAATCGTTGTATGGCAGACAACTCTTTTACTAATCTCTAATTCTCCGGGTTCCGCAAATCGTGTGTGCCGGCATGGCTACGGCTTGTGCCGGAACCGTTCCGTGATGTCCTCCGTTCCGCCGTCCGGGCCGACCTTGTAGAGCCGCTGGTTGGTCGTCGGCGCCGTCAGCGGACCCAGCTCCTCGACCCAGCCGCCCAGTTTGATGTAGTCGAACGTTGAGATGTCGACGCCCTTCGGCAATTCGTCCCGCCCCGAGTACCATCCCGTGTGCAGCACCGGGTAGGTTTTCCGCACCATCCCGGCCAGCGCCGCGATTTCGTGCGGGGCGGCGTCGCCGCCCATGAAGCAGACACAGGTCACCGAGCGGCCGTAGCGGTCGAGCAGGCTGCGCATTTCCGCCTCGGAGAGTTCGCGTCCGGTGTCGGTGGTCAGATGCGGGCTGTGGCATCCCGGGCAGCGGTTCGGACAGTTGGTGATGTTGATCGCCAGCGTTGTTTCGCCCGGGATCTCCGCGAATACGATGTCGAAATTGTGATACCGGATCATCCTATTCCGCGTTGGCATAAAAGCGCCGCGACGCCTCCTGCTGGCGTGCCGCCGAAAAGTTCGAGATCCGTTTCATATATCCGATCACGCGCGTCAGGTAGTCCAGGTTGTCGCTGTGACATTCGGGACACTCTTTCAGGTAGCGTTTGTCGATGTGGCCGCACTTGTTGCAGACCGTATTGGGGATGTTGAACGTGAAGTAGTTGCATCCCTCGGTCGCAGCCACGCGCAGCAGGTGGCGGTACTGCTCCTGCGAGAGGTGGTCTTCGAGGTTCATGTGCAGCGCCGAGCCGCCCGTGAGGTGGTCGATGTACTTGCGGCCGTGGAGCCGGAACTTGTCGATGACGTTCAGCGACTCGTCCTCCACGACGTAGAAATAGGAGTTGTAGCAGTCGCGCGGCACGGCATAGCCGTCCTCGCGGTCCCATTTGGCATGTTTCACGCCGACATTCTCCGCCGGGATCATCTCGCAGTTGAACATCAGCTCCTTCGACCGGTATTTCTTGTTGTAGCGCTCGATCAGTCCCAGCAAATCCTGCACGAACGTAGCGTAGTCGTCGTTGTCGTTGATCGGGATGCCCAGGAATTCCGCGGCTTCGACCAGTCCGTTGACGCCGATGGTCAGATATTGGCGCGAAAGGTTGATGTATCCCGCATCGAACAGCGGCAGCATGCCTTTGGCCTGCAACTCTTTGAGGTTCTCGTTGTAGGCCGTCTGCACCTTATGCACCAGGTCTACGACTTCCTCCAGGTATTTCAGGTAGTGCATGCCGTTCTTCACGGCGTATTGGATGCAGCGGTTCAGGTTGATCGTCAGCACGCTCTTCGAACCGGTCGAGACGCCGCCGGCGCCCAGCGTGTAGCTGAAGCCGTTGTCCTGAATCTCGTTCCGCAGGCGGCAGCACGACGACAGCGAGTCGGCGTTGTCGCTGATATAGGTGAAGAACGAGTGACCTGCGGCATACATTTCGGCGGTGATGTCGCCCCACTCCTTGTCCATCACGTCGCCGTCTTTGGTGAGCAGCGCCATCGTCTCCACGGGGAAAGTCAGCACGGTCTTTGTCCGCTCCTTGTTGAACCACGTCATGAAGCGCTTCTGCAACCACGACAGCGATTCCCAGTGGGGTTTCGAACCGTCCGGGAAGACGAACTCTCCGAAGAGCGACTCGAAATAGTAGCGGTCGTAGTAGGCGACGTTCCAGAATACGGCCTGAAAGTTTCGCGCACCGGTCGGCTGGTTGATCGAGTAGACGATCTGCTCGAAGCAGTCGGTAATCATCTTGTCGATCGTGCGGTGCTTGTTCGAGAGGTCGACGACCTTGTCGGCGTGCTTGTAGTAATCCTCGCCGTACTCCTGTTCGATGAAATAGTTCATGTACATCAGAAACTCCGGTGTGGCGCAGGCGCCCGACAGCATCGACGACACGATGAAGACCATGTTGACGAATCCGCCGCAGAACGATTTGAGGTTCGTCGGGCGCGTCGAGTTGCCGCCGACCGACAGCGTGCCGTTCAGCAGCCACGGATACATTGTGATCGAGGCGCAGTAGTTGGCCATCGAGGTCTCGTCGTTCTTGTAAATGAAGTGGTCTTTCAGCAGGCGCAGATACTTGTCCGACAGCTCTTTGCCGTACATCTCCTTGATCCGGTCGGTCAGCAGGCGGCGGTTCAGGCGGATGAAGTTCTGCTTCGGCAGCTCGCCGATCAGCGTGGCGATGTTCTTGTTCTCGACGTTGGCGTTGGCGTCGTACTTCGAACCCGTGGCGGGGTTCTTGGCGTCGCAGTAGTTAATCAGGAATTCGAGTTTCTCGCGGTCTTCGCGGTCCTCGGTGTGTTTCTGCCGGTAGAGCATGTAGCTTTTGGCCACGGCGAAATAACGCTCGGCCATCAGGGCTACCTCCACCTGATTCTGAATCTCTTCGACCGACATGCCGTCGGCTACATGTACGCGGCTCAGTACCGACGTGAGGTCGTCGTCCGTGGCGTATCCGCCGACCGAAAGAAACGCCTTGCTGATGGCGCGTTTGATCTTCTCGAGCGAGAAAGGCGCACGTTTACCGTCGCGCTTGATGATGTAAAGTTCTGAAATACCCATATTCTTCTGAAATCTGTTATGTGTTCTGCATGTATGCGGAAAGGTGTTCCGGTCCTCTCCGCGTGTGCGGACAAGCCCGTTCGGTCTCTCTCGATATTGCTTAGTAATAATCTGTTCGGGTATCGCCCTATATCCCGAAGGCTGGTACCTATCCCGGCAAGGCAGGTCTTCTGACTCGCTCCGTCCGCACGCCTTCCCGTCCTCACGGACAGTGGCCTAAAGAGTGTGCGGACCGTTATGGAGCTTACAGCTACGGGAATAGTCCCTGATTTTCACAGGAGTTCCCTTTTGATCCCATGCCGGCTACGACCGGCGGAGAACCTTGCACGGAAACAAAAGTAGACATAGTTCTCCGACGGGCAAGCGGGGTTCCCTTATTTTCTTCAACAAATTGTGAACAAAAACTGCGAACCTGCGCAGCAACCGCTTCCGGACGGGATTCGGGGTGCGCCCGGCTGACGGATGCCGCCGAAAACGAAAACCGCCCGCAGACCTTGCGATCCGCGGGCGGTTCCGTGTCGGGACTCCCCTATTGGTAAATCTCGTTCAGCAGGCGTGCCAGGCGGTGACCGCCGCGCAAGAACTGCTTCTCGATAACGGGCGTGTATTTGAAAATGTAGTCGTACTCGATTTTCGTACCTTCGGGGCTCGAGGCGTAGATTTCTTTGCAGATGTCGTGCGTCTCCTTCACCCAATCGGCGGGCTCTCCGGTCGTGATCTCGGCGGCCTCGTCGTCGCTCAGCCGGTCGATCTGCTCCTTCCATTCGGTGTAACTCCAGTTGTGAACCGCTTCGGGCAGGTTGGTGTCCCAAACCGAGTGCAGGCTGGTCTCGCGGTTGAAGAACCGCACCGGACGCCGGTTGCCGCCCAGGTCGCTCAGGCGTCCCAGGTGCATCGGGCAGTGCATATCCCCTACCAGGTGGATCAGCATTTTGAGGTTCAGCGTCTCTTCATCGGGAGTGAGTTTTCCCGATTTGAGTTTTTCGGTGATCTCGGTCACGGCCTTCAGCACGTCGCCTTTGGGGTTCTTGGGCATGGTTTCGATCGTCTCGCCTTCATCCACATTGAGGTAGTGCCAGGTCTTCGTGTAGGCGTATTCGGGCCAATGGCTGGCGAAATCGAGCCAGTTCGCGAAATAGACGGGCGAGTAACCTCCCAATGCTTTGTGAACCTTCTCGGCCGCTTCGGGTGTCAGGTGACGTTCGGCGATGTAGGCCGTTACGTCGTGCCCTTTCTGTCCCCACGCAAACGCACCGCGGGCGAAGAGCAGACATAAGCCTAAGAGCAGGTAGTTTTTCATGGATTTGACGGGGTTTGCTATTCCTTTTAGTGGTTCATCGTGGCGAGGAATTCCTCGTTGGAATCCGTGAGGTTCATCTGCTTTTGCAGGAACTCCATGGCCTCTACGGGGGTCATGTCCGAGAGGTATTTGCGCAGCACCCACGTGCGGTTCATCACGTCGCGCGGCAGCAGCAGGTCTTCGCGGCGGGTGCCCGAGGCGATGACATCTACGGCCGGGTAAACGCGTTTGTTGGCTAACTTGCGGTCGAGCTGCAACTCCATGTTGCCCGTACCCTTGAACTCCTCGAAAATAACTTCGTCCATCTTCGAACCGGTGTCGATCAGCGCCGTGGCGATGATCGTCAACGAACCTTTCTCCTCCGTGTTGCGGGCCGCGCCGAAGAAACGCTTGGGCTTGTGCAGGGCATTGGCGTCGACACCGCCCGAGAGCACCTTGCCCGAGGCCGGCTGCACCGAGTTGTAGGCGCGTGCCAGACGGGTGATCGAGTCGAGGAAGATCACCACGTCGTGTCCGCTCTCGACCATGCGCTTGGCCTTGTCGAGCACCATCTCGGCCACTTTCACGTGGCGCGAAGCCTGTTCGTCGAACGTCGAGGCCACGACCTCCGCTTTCGAGTTGCGGGCCATTTCGGTCACCTCCTCTGGGCGTTCGTCGATCAGCAGGACGATGATGTAGACCTCCGGATGGTTGTCGGCAATGGCGTTGATGATCGACTGCATGAGCACCGTCTTACCCGTTTTGGGCTGGGCGACGATCAGCGCGCGCTGGCCTTTGCCGATAGGTGAAAAGAGGTCCACGACGCGGGTGGACATGTTGTTGTGGCCGTTGCCCGTGAGGCAGAATTTCTCGCTGGGAAACAGCGGCGTCATGTATTCGAACTGGACGCGGTCGCGGATGTACTCGGGTTTGAGGCCGTTGATCTCGTTCACGCGCACCAGCGGGAAATATTTCTCACCCTCTTTCGGGGGACGGATCGCGCCGTTGACCGTGTCGCCGGGTTTGAGTCCGAAAAGTTTGATCTGCGACGGGGAGACGTAAATGTCGTCGGGGGAATTGAGGTAGTTGTAGTCGGCCGAGCGGAGGAATCCGTAGCCGTCGGGCATGACTTCCAGCACGCCTTCTCCCTCGATTTCACCCGCAAAATCGTCCTTGGTAATGACCTCTTCGACGATGTGGGGAGCCGGTTCTTCGGCCTGCGCTTCGGCTGTCGGCTGGGGAGCTGCCTCCTGCGTCTTGGCCTTGCGGCCGCGGCGCTTGGGTTCGCTGGCTGCGGGCTGTGCTTTCTGCGCCGTCTGCGGAGTCTGTTCTTCGGTCGGGGATGCCGTCTCGGGCTCCTCTGCGGAGACTATCTCTATCGGGAGTTCCGGCTCCGTTTCAACCTCGGGCAGCGGCGCCGGAGCGGCCGTTTCGGTTTTCGTCAGCCGCGGACGTCGTCCGCGCGGAGCTTTCTCCCGGACCTCTGCGCGGGGAGCCTCTGCTGTCGCCTTTTCCTGTTGCTGTTCTGCGGGAACATTCTCCTCTGAAGGGGCGTTTCCGGCTATTTTCGCTATCAGTTCGCGCTTCTTGATCATGATGTTCTTGAGGCCCAGCGCCTTAGCGATTTCACGCAATTCGGCAAGGCTTTTTCCTTCCAGCGCTTTCAGATCTTGCATATTATTGTGTTGTTCAATGTGATTTTCAAAAACCGGACGGTCGCCCGGTTCGTTCGAATTCGCTTGCAAAGATAGTGCATAATTTTGAAATTCAAAATAAAAAAGCGCATCCCGGTATATCAGGCAGGCGAAACTGCCTCTATGCGGGGTGAAACGCCCGTCGAAATACCTATTAATAGCGATTGTACGGTGCTGGATTTTGCACGACCTTTGTTCCGGAAACAATGAGAACCGGATTTCAGCCATTGCATTGTTTGTATTGTTAATGTTTGTGTGTGAAAAACCCTTCCGCCTGGCGGAAGGGTTTTTAGTGTCAGTTGGCCGTCCGGTATTCGTTGGGCGAACACCCCACGACCTTTTTAAACAGGCGCGTGAAGTGCTGCGGGTAGCGGAATCCCAGTGAATAGGCCACCTCGCTGATCGAGCGCGTAGTGTCGAAAATACGCTCTTTGGCGATGTCGATTACTTTCAGTTGAATGTACTCCTGAGCCGATTTCCCGGTCTCCTTTTTCACCAGGTCGCCGAAATAGTTGGCTGAAAGGTGCAGTTGTTCGGCGCACCAGCGAACCGTAGGCACCCCTTCCTGTTCGGGCCGGTCTCCCTGGAAATAATCTCCTAACAGGCGTTCGAATCCCGTCAGTACGTCGCGGTTGACGTCGACGCGCGTGATGAACTGCCGCTCGTAGAAGCGTGTGCAGTAGTTGAGCAGCAGCTCGATGTTCGAAACGATCAGCGTGCGGCTGTGTTTGTCGATCGAGTGGTTCAGCTCCGACTGGATGTTGTGCAGGCAGTCCACCACTACGTTCCGCTCCTGCTCCGAGAGGTGCAGGGCCTCGCTCACTTCGTAGGAGAAGAACGAGTAGCTGCCGATGTTGCGTCCGAGCGACGTCCCGCGCAGCAGATCGGGGTGGAACAGCAGGGCCCAGCCCTTGGGCTGGTAGGTTTGGCCGTTGTCTTCATAGCCGATAACCTGCCCCGGAGCCAGGAAGACGAGCGTTCCCTCCTGATAGTCGTAGTAGTTGCGTCCGTAGCGCAGGTCGCCGCACTTCACTTCTTTGAGGAATACGGTGTAAAAGCCGTAGACCTGTCGTTCGTAGTGTGCAGGACCGCATTTCGAGAAGTCGATCACGCTCACCAGCGGATGCAGCGTCTCGACGCCGCGCGATTCGTTGTATTGGAAGATGTTGTCGTATTTTACCGGGCTGTTCATATCCGTTCGTATTGTTTGACACAAAGATAACACATTTTTCGGAGCCAGATTCGGTATGTTTGCCGAATCGGTAATTATGGTACGACGACCCGTAATCCGGGTAGGCACGGCGGTCGTTTCATACCCTACCTTTGCATTGTGGAAAACCCAAAATTCCGAGAACGATGAAAACAAAACTGATTTTAGCAACAATGGCAACGATCCTCACATCGGGTGCCGGTGCGCAAACGCAGCCCGCTCCCGCCAAAAAAGTGCTGGTGGCTTACTACTCCCACAGCGGCAATACCCGCGAGGTGGCCCGCCAGATTGCCGGGGCTTCGGGCGGCGAACTCTTCGAGATCATTCCCGTCACGCCCTACCCTTCGGACTACCAGACGGTGGTCGACCAGGCGAAAAAGGAGATCGCCGCTGGGGTGCGTCCTGCGCTGAAAAGCCGGGTCGAAGACATGTCGCAGTACGATGTGATTTTCATCGGTTCGCCCTGCTGGTGGGCTACCGTGGCTCCTCCCGTAGCGACGTTCCTCGCCTCGTATGACCTTGCCGGCAAGACCGTCGTGCCGTTTATGACCCACGAAGGCAGCCGCATGGGCCACAGCGAAGCGGATATCCGCAAACTATGTCCGCAGTCCACCGTTCCCGACGGACTCCCCGTTCGCGGCAGTGCGGCAGGCAGTTCGAAGGATGCCGTCGAAAAGTGGGTTCGCGCCCGCTTAAAAAGCGGGCTTTAGGAGGCGGCCGATTTGCTTCGGAACGCCCTCCCTCCCGTTCTGCGCCCGGATAACCTGAACGATTCAGGGGGTTCGGGCGTTTTTTATCCGCAGATGTAGATGCACCCGTAGATCAGTCCGGCTGCGAGCGCTCCTGCGAGGGGGCCTGCGACGGGCACCCAACTGTAATCCCAGCCGCTCGGGCCTTTGCCCCGGATCGGCAGGACGGCATGGGCCAGCCGCGGCGGCAGGTCGCGGGCGGGGTTGATGGCATAGCCTGTCGTGCCGCCCAGCGACATGCCGATGGCCATGATGAGCATCGTCACCGGGAAACTCCCCAGGCTGCCCATCCCGATCTCGGGCGTGTTCAGTTCGTTGCCGATCGCGAGGATGACGAACACCAGCAGAAACGTGCCCACCGCCTCGCAGAAGAAATTGCGGGGCTTGTTCATGATCGCTGGCATCGTACAGAAGACTCCCAGTTTCGTTTCGGGCCCGTCCGTGGCGTCGAAATGGTCCTTATAATAGAGGTAGACCAGCACGGCGCCGCAGAATCCGCCCAGCAGTTGAGCGATGATGTATCCCGGGACATATGCCCATGGAAACGATCCCGCGACGGCCAGTCCGACCGAGACCGCAGGATTGAGGTGGGCGCCCGACCAGGGCCCGGCAATCAGCACGCCGCACATCACGGCGAATCCCCAGGCCATCGTGATTACGACCCAGCCGCCGCCGTAACCTTTCGAACGTTTGAGGACGGTCGAGGCCACTACCCCGTCGCCCAGCAGTACGAGCACCAGTGTTCCGATAAACTCGAACAGGCATTTGGTCATCAGTGTCGTTTCCATCGCTCAGTCGTTTTCAGTGTGTAACACCCGCCGCACAGCGTCTTCCCAACCTGTGATGGCCTTGTCGATCTGCGTGCGCTCCTCCGTGGGTTCGAAGATATGCTCCGCCTGCCATTGCTCCTCGATCTCGGCGATGCTGCCCCAGTACCCCACGGCCAGTCCGGCCAGGTAGGCGGCTCCCAGCGCCGTGGTTTCCGTCACGCGCGGGCGGATGACCTTCGTACCGAGCAGGTCCGACTGGAACTGCATCAGCAGGTTGTTGCGCGCGGCACCGCCGTCGACTTTCAGCTCCAGCAGCGTGATGCCTGCGTCGCGCTGCATGGCACCCACGATGTCGAGCGTCTGGTAAGCGATCCCTTCCAATGCCGCACGGGCGATGTGCGCCGCCGTCGTGCCGCGGCTGATGCCGCTGATGGTGCCCCGGGCGTACTGGTCCCAATGCGGGGCCGCGAGTCCCGTGAGCGCCGGAACGAAATAGACGCCGTTGGTGTCGGGCACCGAGGCGGCCAGCGCCTCGACCTCCGATGAGGAGCGGATGATGCCCAGCCCGTCGCGGAGCCACTGCACCACCGAACCTCCGACGAAGATGCTCCCTTCGAGGGCGTAGTTGACTTTGTCGCCGATCTTCCATGCCACGGTCGTCAGCAGGTTGTTCTTCGAGGCGATGGGCTTTTCGCCGCTGTTCATCAGCAGGAAACACCCCGTGCCGTAGGTGTTTTTGACTGATCCCGGCTCGACGCACATCTGTCCGAACAGCGCCGCCTGCTGGTCGCCGGCGATGCCCGCGATAGGCACCTTGTGGGCGAAGATCGTGGTTTTTGTCGCCCCGTAGACCTCGCTCGACGATTTCACCTCGGGCATCATCGACGCCGGGATGTCGAAGAGTTTCAGCAGGTCTTCGTCCCATTGCAGCGTGTGGATGTTGAAGAGCATCGTGCGCGAGGCGTTGCTCACGTCCGTCACGTGCACCTCGCCGCGCGTCAGCCGCCAGATCAGCCACGAATCGACCGTCCCGAACATCAGCTTGCCCTGCTCGGCGCGCTTGCGTGCTCCCGGAACGTTGTCCAGAATCCATTTGATTTTCGTGGCGCTGAAATAGGCGTCGATGATGAGTCCGGTCCGTTCGCGGATGTACTCCGTCTGTCCGTCGGCTTTCAGGCGGTCGCAGTATTCCGAGGTGCGACGGTCCTGCCAGACGATGGCGTTGTAGACCGGCTCTTCGGTCTCGCGGTCCCATACGATCGTGGTTTCACGCTGGTTGGTGATACCTATTCCGGCGATGTTCAGTCCGTTGATGTCGATGGCCGAGATCGCCTCGGCGATCACCGAGGCCTGCGACGACCAGATTTCGTGGGGATTGTGCTCTACCCACCCCGGTTTGGGGAAGTACTGGGGAAATTCCCGCTGGGCCATCGAGCAGATTTGTCCTTTGCGGTCGAAGACGATCGCCCGCGAACTGCTCGTTCCCTGGTCCAATGACAAAATGTACTGTTCCATATCTTTCGGTTTTTGTGATTGCCGCAAAATTCCTGCCCGGTGAGTCCCGGCAGCGGAACGACAAGGATCGCTCCGGGCGTTTACGGCCCGTTTGTTACAGCATCACCGACTGCAGTTCGGTCAGAGCAAGTTTGTAATCCCGTTCGGCGGTCTGCGCTTCTCTATCGTCGTGTAGTAAAGTCCTCTGTTCGGACGATTTTACCGCCTATTCGAGCCCGCACCATTTCAGGAAGGCCGCCTTGTCGGCCGAGGCGCAGCCTGTCGAGGAGTGTCCTCCGGCGAAATAGGGCTCGTCGCGGTCGGGCACGCTGCCCTCGCAGCCCCAGCCTTCGTAATACATGTAGAGCGTACCGTCGAGTTCGAAGACCTCGCCGAACCAGATGCCGCCCTGGTCCCAGCGTCCGGCGTCGCCGCGTTCGAAGAACGGACGGGTGTTCTGCACTTTCGTCCAGGTGAGCAGGTCGTCGGAGTAAGCGACGTGGAAACGGTCCGGGAAGTCGAAGTGGCGGTCGCTGCCCTGGTAGACCATAAACCATTTGTCAACGCCGTCGAGGCGGAATATCCGCGATCCGTTGACCGACTTGAGGTCGAAATCACCGGGGCCTCCGCCCGGCAGCAGGACCGTGCGTATGTCCGCTCCGGCCAGCGTTTCGGGATTGCTCGTTACGGCACAGTCGATTTTCAGTTGGCCGTCGCCATAGCCGTACCCGTAATAGATATAATACTTTCCGTCGTGGTAGACGGCGTCGCTGCACCCTACCCCGTCGCGGAGCATTTTGCCGGCCGAGAAGCCGAAGCCACCGTCCGTGGATTTGCGGCAGGCCAGCGAACCCTGTTTGTTATCGAGTGTCCCGCGCACGGCCTGGTAAAAGAACCACACTTCGCCGTTCGCTCCCACGCAGGGTGCACAGTCGAGCAGGTGCAGTTCGTCGCAGGTGCCGGCCTCGCCGTGAGCGATCACCGGATTGGCAGGATACTCGGTCCACGGTCCGGCCGGTTTGAAATCGTTCATCTCCTGCGTGAACAAGCCGATCTGGTCGTGGTAGAATCCGTAGGGGGTGTAGCCGCTGCCGCGGATGTACATGCGCCATTTGCCGTCCGGAGACTCTGCAGGGGTCAGGATGGCTGCGTTGGCGATATGTTCGCGGCGCCAATCGGGCATATCGGCCCCATAAGTCAGGACGGGGCCGTCGCCGACGCGCTGCATCAGCGTTCCGGACTTGTTGTCCGGGCCCTTGATGTCGTCGAAGTACCAGTCTTCGCCCGATCCGGTCTCCCCGGCATCGAACAGCAGGATGATCTGGGTATATTTGCCGTCGGGAAGGTTGCGTGTCGAGAAATCGAACGTCAGTTCGGTCCACTCGTTGGCGTTTGGCACCACGACGTTGGTGATCTCCTGCGGAGTGGCACCGTTGCCTTCCAGTTTGAAATAGACTTTGCCGTTGGCCTTGGGCGACCGGACTTTCATCGTGAAAACCGCGCTGCTGCTGAACACCATCGGATCGGAGATCGGGTCGCTCCACAACAGCTCCCACTGATGGCCTCCGGAGACCACATGTCCCACATGGTCGCTCGTGTTGATGCCCGTCTTATAAGGATTTTCGATTACCTCGAAACTCATCGGGCGATCCGAATCGTTGATGTTGAACCGCATGCTCACGTCCTCGAAGTTGCAAAAGTCGATCATCTGCGCCGGCTGGGGTTCGGGTTTCTTCTCGCCTTTCGGACCCGTCACATCGTCGAAATACCACGTCTCGCCCGGGACTGCGACCCCGGCGTCGAACAACAGCAGGATACGGTCGTAGGTGTAGTCGGGCAGGTTCATCGAAGCGAAATCATAGGTGTAGGTCACCCATTTCCCGGTTTCGGTCGAGGTGACCGAGGTGATCTCTTTGGCCTCGGCTCCCGCCGAGCTTTCGAGTTTGAGGTAGATCGACGCCCCGGCTTTCGGCGCATGAACCTTCACCGAGAATTCCGCGCCGTATTTGCTGAATGCAAAGGGCTTTTCCAGCGTCTTGCTGTAAAGCAGTTCCCATTGTGCGCTGCCCGTGACGACGTGCCCCACGTGGTCGCTGTCGTTGCCGTCGGTCACCGGATTGGGGATGACCTCGTATTTCATGTCTTCGCTGCCGGCGATCTGGAATTCGAGATCCGAGGTTTCGAAATCACAGTAATTCTCCTGTCCTTCGCCGGGTGTCGGGCCGGGACCGGGGTCGGCGCCCTCGCCTTTCATCTGGAAGATGTCGTCGAACAGCCATTTCTCGCCCGATCCGGTCTCTCCGGCATCGAACAGCAGCACGATCTTGTTGTACTTGCCGTCGGGCAGGCTGCGGTCGGTGAAATCGTAGGTCAGCGTCTCCCAGCGGTTGGCCGAGACCGAGGCCACGTCGGTGATCTCCTGCGCATTGACGCCGCTGCCTTCCAGTTTGAAATAGATTTTACCGCCGATCTTGGGTGAGCAGACTTTCATCGTGAATTTGGCACCGTCTTTCGTGAAGTCGAACGGTGCGGCCAGTTCCTCGCTGTAAATGAGTTCCCACTGGCCGCCGCCGGAGATCACCTGGCCGTAGTGGTCGCTCGTGTTGCCGCCCTGTTTGTCGGGATTCTCCACGACGCTGTATTCGAGTGCGTCGTTGGTCTTGAATCCGAGGTCCGTGGTCTCGAAGTCGCATACGACGATATATTCGTCGCCGGGGTCGGGACCCGGTCCGGGCTCTGAGGGTTCATACCGCACCAGCGGTTCGTCGTTGCCGCAGGCGCTCATGGCCAGCGTCACGGACGAGAGGAGCATAAAACTGTATTTAAGAATGTTCATGGCTGTTGAATTTTAGGTTACAATCTCGGATATCCTTCGTTCTGTTGGAGTTTTTCGTTGGCGAGCAGTTCGTCGCGCGGAATCGGGAAGACGTTCAGATGGGCATCTTCACTTGTGCCCTCGTGCTGGAACCACTTTTTGGTCGTAAAGACCCCGAAGCGGATCAACTGCTGGCGGCGGTGTCCCTCCTGGCAGAACTCCCAGGCATATTCCTGCAGGAACCGTTCATCGTCCAACTGCGACACTTGCAGCATTTTGGACGACGTGAAATCCGCAAAAGCGCGGCGGCGCACGTCGTTTATCAGCCCCACGATGGTCCCGTCGGCCGTCTTGCCGTTCTGACGCCACAGGGCTTCGGCCTTCATGAAGAGCACGTCGGCATAGCGGAAGATGACGAAATCGTTGCTCAGCAGGTTCTTGGCCTTCTTCTTGATCTCGTATTTGTTCATCCGCACACCGGCTCCCTCGCCCGTCATCGATTCGGGTTTGCCGGGGTTGTAGATCGGAATGTTGCGCGTGTAGACCAGCGGCAACCCTTGGTCCTTCGGGTCCTTCGGGTCGCATAGGATCGGAGAGCCCGGCACGCCGGTCAGCTCGCCCGTGTTGTCGTAGAGCGGACCTTCGGCCCACGAATCCTCGAAACGGGTGTCGGCGGGGTCGTAGCTGTTCGCCAGGTCGGGCGTGGCGCAGCAACCGCCCCAAAAGAAGGTTTCGGTGTCGTGGTGGTAGCGGTAATTCCAGTGATGGGTCCAGAGGTGGATGCGGAACGGCAATGCCGAGTCGTAGATTTCATCGTTGCATCCTGCGAGGATGATCTCGGGCGAATTCTGGTTCTCGGTGACGAATATTTGCTTGTAATCGCTGTCGAGCGAATACTTCTTTGAATCGATAATCTCGTCGCAGAGGTCCACGACCTCCTGCCAGTAGGTCTCCCCCACCCATACCTCGGCATTGAGGTAGACCTTGGCAAGCAGCATCGTCGCGGCATAGTAATCCCAGCGTCCGTAACCCTTTTCGGTCAGCAGGCTGCGGTTGTCCCGGATCTCCTTCACCACGAATTCGAAGATTTCCTTGCGCGGAGCGGTCTCCGGCAGCCAGCCCTTCGGAACGTCGTATTTGGTCACCAGGGGCACATTGCCGTACATATCGCAGAGCACATAGTACCAGAAGGCGCGCGCTACGTGCAGCTCGGCCATTAGTTTCTCCTTGCTTTCGGCTTTGATGTCGGCGTTTCCGAACTCGTACATCAGGCGGTTGCAGGTGTTGATGGCCGCATAGGCCTTGCGCCAGTTGCCCAGGATGTGGGCGTCGTCGATGTTCCACGTGTGGTTGTTCAAGCGCTGGTAGATGCCGCCGTCGTACCACGAACCTCCGCGGCTCGGGGTCACCCAGCCGTCACCGGTCTCTTCGTTGGTGTAGAGCCAGCAGCCCTCGGTGTGAACGTTGTCGCCGGCATAGAGCGTCCGCAGGTCGGAGTAGACCGAGCCCAGCGCCGCGGGGATGTCCTCTTCGGTAAAGTTGTCGAAGTAATCGTCGGCGGTGAGCTGGTCGTAGACCCGCTCGTCGAGATTGGTACAGGCTGCCTGCACGAGAGCTGCCGCCGTCAGTATGTAGATCAGTTTTTTCATCGTTGCTGCAATTTAAAAACCCAGTTTGACACCGAAAGTAAAGGTCCGCGTGGTCGGATACCCCGCGACGTAATCGACGCCCGGCGTCAGGCCGTTGAAGTTGATCTCGGGATCGACGCCCTGATAGCGGGTGAAGGTGTAGAGGTTCAGCCCCGAGGCGTAGAGACGCAGCGTGCGGATCGGATTTTTGGGGTTTTTGAACCGGAACGTGTAGCCGAGGGTGATGTTGTCGATCTTCACGAAATCGCCGTCCTCGACGTAATAGCTCACATAGGCCGGGGCCGTGGCCACATAGTGGTTGTACTTGTTGCGTAGGATCGACCGCGGGAAATTGTGGTCGGCGCCGCGGGCGAAGTTCTCCCACAGCATCCGGTACTGGTTGAGAATCTGGAAGTCGAATGAACCGCGCAGGGTGACCGAGAGGTCGAAGTTTTTCACCTGCAGGTTGGCTGTCAGCGCCGCATGCATCGTCGGGATGCCGTTGCCGATCACCTGCCGGCTGGCGTTATCGCCGTATTCGCCGCCCTCGACGATCCACGAACCGTTCTCGTTCATGCCGATACTCTTCCAGCCGTAGAAATCGCCGATGCGGCCGCCTTCGCGCACGATGTGCGTGCTCTTCTGCACGGGAGCTCCCGTGGAGCCCAGTTCGAGGAAGTCACGCTGGTACATTTCGTTCGAGAGACGTTTCATCTTGTTGGTGTTGTACGAGAAGTTGCCCGTCATGTCGAAACGTACATGCTTCGTGCGGGCGATGCCGCCGTTGAGCATCACCTCGACGCCCGTATTGCTCACCTTGCCGACGTTGGCCAGCGTGGTCGACGCGAGATTGGGCGGTACGGGAACGTTGTATTCATAGAGCAGTCCGTCGGTGGTGCGGTTGTAGAAATCGACCGAACCCGACAGGCGGTAGTTGAACAGCGCGAAGTCGAGTCCGGCGCTCAGTTCGTGCTTCTCCTCCCATTTCAGGTCGGGATTGGCGTTCATGTGCGGGGCTATCGTGTAGACGTACTTGCCGTCGATCAGTACGGGCGATCCGAACGCATATTTCAGGTGCGAGAGATAGGGCGACGAGGGTTCGCTGCCCGTCACGCCGTAGCCGACGCGGAGTTTCAGCTCGTCGACCCAGCGCACGTCCTTCATGAATTTCTCTTTCGAGATGCGCCATGCGCCCGATGCGGCGTAGAAGAGTCCCCACTTATGGTTGGCGCCGAATTTCGAGGAGCCCTCGTAGCGGAGGCTTGCCGAGAAGAGATAGCGGTCGTCGTAGCCGTAGTTGGCGCGTCCGAAGAACGAAATCAGGCGGCTCATGTTCTTGAACCCTCCCATCGAGGCGAAGCCGTCTTTGAGGGCCATACCCGTTCCGATGATGTTCTCGCCGAGAATGTCGGTCGGGAAGTCGTAATTGTACATGTTGAATCCGTCGGTCAGGTAGTCGTTGTAGCTGTAACCGGCGAGCACCGAGAAATCGTGCTTGTTCCAGCGTTCGGCATACTGGCCGTACAGTTCGAGGGTCTTGGTCTGGTTCATGCTGCTCTGGCGCCACGCTTGTCCTTTGTAATTGGTGTCGAACTTGCGGGAGGCGTAGCTGCCGTCGATGTTGCCGAAATAGCGGTAGCCGCCGATCATCGTGAATGTCAGAGGCTCGATCGGCGTGTAGGTCACCTTGCCCGAAGCCTGTATCTCGTTCCAGCGGGTGGTGTTATTGTACTCGTTGATGAGCTTCACCGGGTTGGTCGAATCGACGAAGATCGAGTAATCGCCCGTCGGACCGTAGATCGGCTCGGTGGGATTGGTGACCAGCGTGGCGAACAGCACCTCGTCGGTCGATACCGTGTGACCCACGGTGAATACGTCGTTGATGTTGGCGCTGAGAGTCATCTTGTCGTTGAAGAGGGAGCGGTTGAAACCGAATTTGAGGTTGGTTCGCTCCTGCCCCGTGTTGCGGATGATGCCGTCGCGCGAACGATAGTCGACGCTGGCGTAATAGTTCGACTTGGCGCTGCCGCTTTTGAGCGCCAGATGGTGCGTGTGCGAGAATGCCGACCGGAACACCTCGTCCGACCAATCGGTCGAAGCGCCCTTGTCGGTCGGCGTGAAGAATCCGTTGGTCGTCTTGCCGAGGTTGCGGTATTCGTCGGCCGAGAAGACGTCGATCTGGTTGGAGATGGTCTCTACCGAAGCGTATCCGTGGTAGTCGACCGAGAACTTGTCCCCGGCTTCGGCTCCCTTCTTGGTCGTGATCAGGATCACGCCGTTCGTGCCGCGCGTACCGTATATGGCAGCGGCGGAACCGTCCTTGAGGATGTCGATCGACTCGATATCGTCGACCGAGATGTTCGACAGACTGCCGCCCGAGATGCCGTCGATGACGATCAGCGGCTCCTGGCTTCCTGTCAGCGTCGAGACGCCGCGCAGCATCACCTGCACCCCGCTGTTGTTGGGGTCACCCGAGGTTGTATTGACTGCCAGACCGGCTACGCGGCCTTGCAGCAGTTGCAGCGGGGAGGTCACGGCGCCCTGCACGAACTCGTCGCTTTTGACCGAAGCTACGGAGCTGGTCAGCGTGCTCCGCTTGACGGTGCCGTAGCCGACCACCACCACGTCGTCCATGGCGATCTCGGCGTTGTTCAGCGTGACGGACAACAGGGTCAGTCCGGCCGGCACGCTGCGTTCTGCGGACTCGTATCCGATGTAGGAGAAGACCAGCACCGCGGGGCTTTTCTGCAAACGAAGCGAATAACTTCCGTCGGCGGCGGTAGACACGCCGTTCGTCGTGCCTTTCTCGATGACGGTGACACCCGGCAACGGTTGCCCGTCGGTCCCCGACACGATGCCCGCAACGGTTTGCCCCTGGGCCGCTGCCGAAAGCGCGAAGCCTGCGAACAAGGTGCACAGGAACATCCTGAAAGCTGTAAAGTTGTTCATATACAAAATAGGTTAAAGTTTCAACACAAAATTAAGGATTAGCATCTCTGCGGAACAGCACTATTCCGTCAAAAACATGGACAAAACATGGATTCAGCCTTACGAGAGGGCGATTATTCCTTTTCGGGGGCTTCCTGTTCGCGCCATTGCTTGGGCGAGATGCCAAAGCATTTGCGGAAAGCGCGGCTGAAATAAGAGGAGTCGGAAAATCCGACATCGAACGTGATCTCGGAGACGGTCCGCGAGGTCTCGCGCAGCAGCCGCGCGGCGTATTTGAGGCGGATGTTCTGGATAAACTCGTTGGCCGACTGCCCGGCGGTGACTTTCAGCTTGCGGTAGAGCGTCGACTGGCTCATGTTCAGCCCGGCGCACAGGTCGTCGACACTGAATTCCGGGTCGGACAGCCGGTCGAACACCAGCGCCACAGCCCGTTTGAGCCATTGCTCGTCGGAATCGGAGTGCGTGATGTCGACGTTCGAGAGGTCGATGTCTATCTTGTAGGCTTCGCGCGCCTTCCAAGCATTGTATATCAGGTTGCGGATTCGCAGCGTCAGCAGCGAAAACTCGAACGGTTTGACCACATAGGCGTCGGCTCCGGCCTTGTAACCGCGTTCCCGGTAGTTGTTCTCCGACAGCACGGTAGTCAGGATGACGCGGATATGACTGGTCTCGATGTTGTTTTTCACGGCCTTGCACAGTTCGAAGCCGTTCATGCCGTCGCCCAGCATGACGTCTGTGACGAGGATGTCGACCCGCCTCGATCCGATCGCCTCCAAAGCCTGCTCTGCATTGGCGACGCCCTCCATGCGGAACTTTCCGCGGAGCGACTCGACGACCATGTTGCGCATGTCAGCGGCATCGTCGACGACCAACACGACGGTCTGGCGCTCCATTTCGAGATAGGCCGGGTCTTCGATCTCGGTTTCGATCTCAGGCGTCAGCCGCGATTCGTCGAATATCTCGGGATTGTAGCGGGCGATGTCGATAGGGTGCACTTCGCTGACCCCGGCGCGCACGGGCAGCCAGAAAGTGAAGCGCGTGTATTCGTTCTCGCAGGACTCGACCTCGATAGCTCCGTCGTGCAGTTCGACGAGCGATTTCACGTACGAAAGCCCCACGCCTGAAGAGTAGCGGTCGTAGGTGTGACCTGTGAAGAATCGTTCGAAAATATGCGGCAGCTTGTCAGGAGCGATGCCTGGTCCCGAATTGGTGACCGTGGTGTATACCCTGCCGTCGCGTTCCGCCGCGCCGATCTCGACATGTCCGCCGACGGGCGTGTATTTACAGGCGTTCGACAGCAGGTTGCTGAGCATCTTCTCCAGTTTGTCGATGTCGGCCCACATGATCAGCCCCTCATCGAACTCTTGCAGTTCGACGCGGATGTTCTTGCTCTCGAAAAGCCACGTGTAACGTCCGAGCGCCGATTCGATGAACGGCCGGTAGTAGAAAGGTTGGATGCGCAGTTTGAGGTGCTCCAGTTCACGGAAAGCCAGCAGTTCGTTGATCAGCCCCAGCAGTTTGTCGGCATTGCGCTTGATGATGTTGAAATACTTTTCGCGCAGCGCGGCCGGGACGTTGCCTTCGAGGAAGCTGGTGATGGGGCCGATGATCAGCGAAAGCGGCGTCTTGAACTCATGCGAGATATTGACGAAGAAACGCAGTTTCAGTTCGTTCATCTCCCTGTCCTTTTCGCGGGCGAGACGTTCCAGCTCGAAGGCGTGCCGCGTGCGGGCATTGTTCATCAACAACCAGAGCAGATAGCCTGCGACCGACAGAGCCAGCACCAGGTAAGCGAGCCGGGCCGCGAGGCTCCGCCACCAAGGCGGACGGATGAAAATGGCCAGCGAACGGCTGTTGTCCGAGGGCGTCCCGTCGGGTGCGAGCGTGCAGACCGTCAGCCGGTAACGTCCGAATCCCAGACCCGTGAAATCGATGCGGTGCTGTGTTCCGAGCCGGTGCCAGCCGTCGTCCATGCCCTCCAGCCGGTAGGCGTAGTTCAGGGCGTTGTTGTCGAAGACGTTGCACGTGAAATCGACGCCCCACGAAAGCCGGTTGCTGCGCAGCACCAGCTCTCCGATCGTATTGAGGTCCTCGGGCAGCGCACTCCCCTTCTGCGTGCTTACATACTGTTTTTCGTTGTAGATATAGAGGCTGCCGAACCGGATCGGATGCTCCCCGACGGGCGTTCCTTCGCGGGCCGGGTCGATGACCACGATTCCGTCGGTGCTGCCGAACCAGAGTTTGCCGCCGATGCGTGCGCAGGCGTTGTAGTTGAACCGGTTGACCGGCAGCCCGTCGGCGATGGTGTAGTTGGTGAAGCGCGTCAGCCCGGGGGCGCATTTGTAGATGCCCGAGTTGGACGAGAACCAGACGTTGCCGAACCCGTCCTGCAGGATGCCGTAGACCGTGTTGTCGGGCAGTCCTTCGGCCCCGGTCCAGCGGCGGACGGCCAGATCGTCGATTCCGATGGCCGTCAGCCCTTCCTTTTCGGTGCCTGCGAGGATGCGTCCGTCGGCCAGTTCGCACAGCGTGACGTATTTGCGGGCTTTGGTCTCGATGTGCACGGGCTCGTAATTGCGCGAACGGTCGAGTTTGAAGATTCCTTCGCCGTAGCAGGCCAGCCATATGTTGCCTTTGTAATCTTCGAGGATGTCCCACACGAAGACCCACGATGGCACCGGCTCAAAGCGTTCGAAACGTTCCGAAGCATAGTCGTAACGGAACAGGCCGTCGTAGAAGGTCCCCGCCCAGAGATTGCCAGCGCCGTCCTGCAACAGGCTGTAAACGCTGTTTGAGGGAGTTACGGTGCTCGTTCCGCTTCGGTTGAACGCGCTGTCGCCCGGACGCATGCGGTTCAGTCCGCCGTAAAAATTCCCGACCCAGAGGTTTTTACGGTCGTCGATGCAGACGGCGTGCACGTTGTCGTTGTTCAGTCCGCTGTTGCGGCTGTTGTAGTTTCGGAAATGCGCCGTGGCGGTGTCGTAGACGAACAATCCCCGGTTCTCGGTGCCGATATAGATACGGTCGCCGACCGAGGTGACGGAGCTGACGGCACATCCTTTCAGTTCGTTGCGGCCCGTCGCCGATACCAGGTCGGCGAACATGCCGTAACGGTCGTTCATTACATTGACACCCCCGAAGAACGTTCCGACCCACATCGTGCCGTCGCGGTCGCGGCACAGGCTGTACACTGCGTTGTCATTCAGTCCCCACATGTCGTTCTCGCGGCTATATAGAAACTCCGTTCCCCGGTCCGAGAAGACCGTGATGCCCTTTTCAGTCCCGGCCCACATCTTCCCGTCGCGGTCCGTTTCCAGGGTGCGGACGATGTCGTTGCTCAGCGTGCCCTGCCGTTCGCTGAAACGTTCCGCCGTGCCGGCCGCATCCACCCGGAAAAGCCCGGAACCTTCGGTCGCGGCCCACAACCGTCGTGCATCATCCTCGGCCAGCGCCTTGACGGCGTGGTGCGACCCGGGGAGCGGAATGCGTACACATTCGCCGCCGTCGCCTGTGCGCCACAAGCTGCCGCCGTTGTCGCCGAACCAGACCGTGCCGTCTGCGCGGCAGATAACGGCCGTGATCGCCGGAAATCCCTCCGACGGGGGCGCGACGACCGTGCAGGTGTTTTGTGACGGGTCGATCCGGTTCAGTCCGTTGCCCGTACCCACCCACAGCGCGCCGTCCGCCGTTTCATCCATGCAGAGCACGTCATCGGACGAAAGACGGCAGGGGCCTTCGTCGCTGGCGGCATAACACGCGTAGGTGTTGTAACGGCGGTCGTGACGGTAAAGGCCGTCGTCGGTCCCGAACCAGAGGTAGCCGGCGGCATCTTCCCTGACGAAGGTTACATTGGCGGCCGTGCCGTTGCGGCGGTTGCTGAAAGCGTACTCCTCGAATTCATAGCCGTCATAACGATAGGTTCCGTACATGGTCGAGAACCAGAGGTAGCCGCGGCTGTCCTGGTCGATGTTCCAGATCCAGGTGTATTTCAGTCCGTTCTGGTTCGTGATATGCCGAAACCGGTAGCGGGAATCCGTTCCGTCCGCTGAGGCACAGGTTGCAGAAAGGCCGAATCCTGCCGGCATCAGCAAGGATGCCAGCAGGAGTGCCATGAACCGGTATGACGAACGAAGTTGCATGGGGCGTTTTTGGGTCGTTATTCGGCCGAGTGCTGCCCCGCCATCGGGAACTCGGTCACGCGGAGGGTCGTGCAGCCGTAGGGGATCAATTCGATCTCGGTCTCTTCCGCTGTGCCAAGACCGTACATGATGCTGTAAGGCAGCGGTCCCGCCATCTGGTTGTATTCTTTCCACGAGGGAACGCGCACGGCACGGGTCCGTATCGTGACCGGTGCGGCCTCCTCGTTCCACGGGTGTGCCGCTGCGGCCTTGGCCGTATCGAGGCTTGCCGTGTAGTGTTCCTCCAATTTATCGTCGGGGCACTGGATCAGGGCGTAGTTCCAAGGCGTGGGTGACGTATGTTCGTAATGCCACTCTCCCTGATAGACCGGATCGCTGTCGTTGAGCACTTTCCTGCACTCGGTCTCCATCTTCAAGGCGTACACCAGTGGTCCCCGCTCGACGGTCCGGGCATTCTCCTTCCAGGTCGTCAGCCGTACGCGCGGCGAGAATCTCAGTTCGAGCTCGTCGCCTGCGGTCCATTCGCGTTCGACGGTCGCCAGGCGGTCCTTGCCTGTCGAGAACGCCACGGCCTCGCCATTGAGCCGAATCTCCGTGTCCGCGCTCCATGAGGGAATGCGCACCGTGAAGGGGAACCGTGCCGGACGCGTCAGCTTTTCGATCCGGAATGCCACCGTTTCGCCGAACGGATAATTCGTCTGTTCGACGATGTGGACATCGACGCCTTCTGCCACCTTCATCCGCACCTCCGAGGGGGCGTACTGCGTGACGGCCACCCCGTTTGCGGGTGTCGCATACCAGAGGTTCTGCGTGAATTTGGGCCATCCCTGATGCATGTTCGACGTACAGCAGGGGTAACCGGTCAGGATGCCGAAACAGCAGTCGAGGCCGTCGTGATTGACATCGAAATTCCGTATTCCGGCTGTCAGCTTCACCTGATTGACCTGCTGGAAATACTGACGCGTGACGAATTCGTCATCCACCTGCGCCGGCAGTGCGTTGTAGGCGATCTTTTCCAGCAGCTCGGCGAATTTCGGGTCGCCCGTGATGCGGTACATCGTCTCCAGCGAGAACATATACTCTACGATCGTGCATAGCTCGACGCCTTGTGTCGGATCGGTGCCGTGGATCGCTTCGTCGCCGCTGAACATGCCCGTCGGATAGCCGTGGTAACGGCGCAGGTCGTCCAGCGCGCGGTCCAGCGCATCGAGGTACTTCTGCTGCGGATCGGCCTGCCAGTAGACGATCGGGGTTTTGATGCCCTGGGCGAGGTTCACGGCGTGGATCGTTCCCACACGCGTCAGCTTGTCGCTTGCGAGGAACATCTCCGTATAAGGTTCCGTCTGCGTATAGAGTTTGCGTCCCAACTCCAATAACGTTTTATCGCCCGTAATATTATAGAGCCAGTATACGGCCATCATGTTGTCGCCGCCGCGGAAACGCGCCCAGAAGCTCCAGTTGTCCAGAGGATACTGGTCGAGATGGGCCAGCTGATAATGGAAATAACGGGTCATGAAATCGATCACACGTTTGTCGCCTGTCGCTGAATGGTACTGCATCAGCACTTTGAGCATCACCATCTTGGGCCACCAGTCGCGGCAGTTGTCGCGTTGCAGGCCGGGTTCGGAGCCGTAATCGGTCACCGGGCCGAAATAACCGTCTTCCTGTTGGCTGGCGAGCGTCCATTCGATCCACGGACGCGCTTTGGCGATCAGCGCCGAATCTTGCAGGATATAGGCCAGCGGCACCAGTCCGTCCATCCAGTACGGACCGCGCTCCCATTGGTCGCCGTCACCGCCCAGCCAGCCGTTGCGGGGCCCCATCACCAATGGATAGAGTTCGTCGAGATGTCCTGTCGCTCCGTCGCGCTGGGCCGTCAGCATCTCACGCAGCCATCCCGACGGTGAGATGCTGCCGAGCGGCAGTTCCACGAAAGCCTGCGGTTGCAGGGGTGCGCGTGCGTTCCCGTAATTGACATTCTGTGGAATTTCGGCTCCGCTGCCGCATGCGACGAGCGCTGCGGTCAGCATCCCGGCTGCCGTCCATGATCCGATAGTTCGTTTTAATTCCATGAGCAGTTTTGTTGCAAATTTAATTCGAAACAAAAATAATTCATCCCGGGAGATTCTATCGGAACCATCCGGTCAAAACACCGGACAAATCGTTCATCGGCACGTTCAGTGCATACACGGCAGGTATAAATACCCGGAGATGCGGAAATATACGATAATTTTTCCTATCTTTATTCTGTCGAACAACCTAAAAAATGTGCTTATGAAATTCTTTATCGAGAACATTCGGGGCGAGGAGGCCTGCTGCCGCCATTACATCGAAATATGCAATATCGTGGACGGCGACGTCAGCGCCGAGGTGATCTCGACGGATTTCGACGGCATGGTCCGCGAGGGCGAACGCCTTGCCGGGCTGCATCCCAATATTGTTGTGAAACTCCCCTGCACGGCCGACGGAATTCGTGCTGTGAATTATTTCTCCGGGAAAGGCATCCGCACCAACTGTACGCTGGTCTTCTCCGTCGGACAGGCCTTGCTGGCTGCAAAAGCCGGTGCTACCTATGTTTCGCCCTTCGTCGGGCGTCTGGACGATATTTCGGAGGACGGCGTGGCGCTCGTGGCTCATATCGTGCGTGTCTATCGCTATTACGGCTACCCGACGCAGGTGTTGGCCGCGTCGATCCGCCATACGCAGCATATTATCCAGTGCCTCGACGCCGGGGCTGATGTGGCGACCTGCCCCCTGGCGGCTATCGAAGGACTGCTCAACCATCCGCTGACGGATCAGGGATTGGCGAAATTCCTTGCCGATCACGCCAAAGTAAACCGATAATGCGAGCCTATACCTAGATTGGCGAAATTCCTTGCCGATCACGCCAAAGTAAACCGATAATGCGAGCCTATACCTACGTTAAACACGGACAGTTCGAACTCCGCGAAAAACGGAAGCCCGAGTTGCTCGACCCGCGCGATGCCGTCGTGCGGGTTACGCTCGGTAGCATCTGTACCAGCGATCTGCACATCAAACACGGCAGCGTGCCGCGCGCCGTGCCGGGAATTACCGTCGGGCACGAAATGGTCGGCGTCGTGGAGCAGGTCGGGGCGGATGTCACCACAGTCAGACCCGGCGACCGCGTCACGGTCAACGTCGAGACTTTCTGTGGCGAATGTTTCTTTTGTCGGCTCGGATATGTGAACAACTGCGCCGATCCCGATGGTGGCTGGGCATTGGGCTGCTGCATCGACGGCGGGCAGGCGGAGTATGTCCGGGTCCCCTATGCCGATCAGGGGCTCGACCGTATTCCCGATACGGTGAGCGACGAACAGGCCTTGTTTGTGGGCGATGTTCTGGCCACGGGTTTCTGGGCCGCCCGCATCTCGGAGATCGGTACGGAAGATACGGTACTTATTATCGGGGCCGGGCCCACGGGCATTTGTACCCTGCTCTGCGTGATGTTGAAACGGCCGAAACGAATCATCGTTTGTGAAAAATCC
>QWCN01002057.1_pt1 | contig 29076 bp, 30 predicted proteins | sample 1972711 | NCBI WGS metagenome assembly QWCN01 (sample SAMN09866707, study PRJNA288562) | Human gut metagenome isolate term1_stool, whole genome shotgun sequencing... | isolation source: gut | host: Homo sapiens | place: USA: California
ACCGTCGATGGCCTGACGGCCAGCCAGGATGATATCGTCAGCCTCGACACCGTAGGTGTCGATGGCGGCGGCGATGATCTGGGAGGTAGCGTAGGTGTCGGAGCCACCGAACTCGCGGGCGGTCACCAGTACGCCTTCGTCAACGCCCATGGCCATCAGCTCACGCAGCATGCCTTCTGCGGGAGGAGGGCCCATGGTGAAGGCGATGACCTTGCAGCCCAGCTCGTCCTTCAGGGACAGGGCAGCCTCGACGGCGTTCAGGTCGTCGGGGTTGATGATGGTCTGCATGGACGCACGATCCAGAGTACCATCGGGATTCACGGCCACCTTACCGGAGGTATCGGGGACCTGCTTAACAGTAACTAAAATTTTCATTTTTCCTTTTACCTCCTGACTTACTTAACGCCCAGATGGCTGGAGATGACCATACGCTGCACCTCGGAAGTGCCCTCGTAGATCTCGGTGATCTTCGCGTCGCGCATCATGCGCTCCACGGGATACTCACGGGTGTAGCCGTAGCCACCGAACAGCTGGACAGCGCGGCGGGTCACATCGGAAGCGCCGCGTCGGCACGGGTCTTCATATCCGCCATCTGGAACTGTGTGTTCTGGAACTGGCTCAAACGCTTCTTGAACTGCATACGCTCCTTGGTGTAGGCGATAGCCTCGTCAATGGCGCCCTCGCCGATGCCCAGGGCCTGGGCTGCGACGCCTACGCGGCCGCCGTCCAGCGTGCCCATGGCCACCTTGAAGCCCTTGCCCTCCTGGCCCAGCAGGTTCTCCTTGGGGACGATGCAGTCCTCGAAGATCAGGTCGGAGGTGGCGCTGCCGCGGATGCCCATCTTCTTCTCGTGCTTGCCGATGGAGAAGCCCTTGAAGCCCTTCTCCACGATGAAGGCGGAGATGCCGTGGTTGCCCTTGGTGCGGTCGGTCATGGCGAACACCACGAAGGTGTCGGCCTCGGTGGCGTTGGTGATAAAGCACTTGGTGCCGTTGAGAACGTAGTGGTCGCCCTCCAGCACGGCGACGGTCTGCTGGCCGGAGGCGTCGGAACCGGCGTTGGGCTCGGTCAGACCGAAGGCACCCAGCTTGCGGCCGCTGAGAAGGTCAGGCAGATACTTCATCTTCTGCTCCTCGGTACCGTAAGCGTAGATGGGGTAGCAGCACAGGGACGTGTGGGCACAGATGATAACAGAGGTGGTGCCGCAGGTCTTGGCGATCTCTTCAACGGCCATGGCGTAGGCCAGGTTGTCGCCGCCGGCGCCGCCGTACTTCTTGGGGAACGGGATGCCCAGCAGGCCCAGCTTTGCCAGCTTGGGGATGGTCTCGCTGGGGAAGCGCTCTTCTTCGTCGATCTCCTGCGCCAGAGGCTTTACCTCGTTCTGCGCGAATTCGCGGTACATCTTGCGGAGCATCTCATGCTCTTTGGACAGCGTGAAATCCATTTTGTATTCTCCTTTTTCTGCTTTCTTCAACAGGAAAAATCGGAAACAGGTTTTGCTTTCCCTTCCGTTTTGTGTGGCTATCTTATCAAATTATAAAATACATTTCAATATACTTTTCCGATATATGGAAAAGTGATTTTACAAATATTCCTCACATTTTTTGTGCACCTTGCCAGTTTTCTCTGTTTTTCCAGCAAATTCGACGGTTTTATCCCTATTTGACATGTAAGTATTTTCGTTTTGTTATTAAATATGTATGCGCAATTCCGAATCGCTTCATTTTTAACTTTCCGTTTTTGCTTTTCCGTTTTCCGAATTTTAATATTGAATTTTGGAAACTATTGTGATATAATGGCACCAACAGGAAAAAGAGAAAGAAAGGAAACAAGTCATGAACAACAATTTGTACATGTCCACGCTATTGAAGGCGTTCGACATTCTGGACTGTTTCGATGACGACCAGCAGGAGATCGGTATTTCCGATATCTCCGCCAAGGTGGGTTTGCCCGTCAGTTCCGTACACCGTATCATTCAGAGCTTAGAATTCAAAGGACTTCTGTCGCAGAATCAGGAGAGCAAAAAGTACGCGCTGGGCAGCAAGATGCTAAGCTACTCCCGCAAATGCAGCCAATACCAGCGTTACCAGCAGATCGCCGCCAGGTACGTAGACGAGCTGTGCCGCATCACCGAAGAAAATGTGAATCTGGCCACCTGCTCCGGCGACCAGATCACCAACATTTACACCGCTGAAACGCACTTCGTCCTGCGGCCCAATTTTCCCCTGTACCGCCCCTTCCCTGCTCACTGCACCGGCGTAGGCCGCGTGTTTCTCAGCCACATGAGCGAGGCCGCTCAGAAATGGGTCTATGAGAACAGCGCCGACGCTATCGGGATGCCGCAGGAGGAATTTCTGGCGATGCTGCGCAAGGCCCGCAAGGATGGCTACGCGCTGGACGATCAGGCCTTTAACGCCGGTCTGCGCTGTGTAGCCGCCCCCATCTATCTGGGCGGCAATAAGCTGCTGTTCGCCATGTCCATCTCCGCTCCCGCCGCCCGGATGGACGACGCCGCCTATGAAAACGCCCGCAAGCTGGTGCTGAAATACGCCGACCTGATCTCCCAGGAAATACAGTCCATTGAATTCCGTTTCTGAGATCCAATGCTTTCGTTATGAGTTAAGAGAGGAGTTCCTAATTATGAAAAAGCACACTTCCCCGAAAAATCTGGTGCTGTCCGCCATGTTCCTGGCCATCGGCCTTGTGCTGCCCTTCTTTATCGGCCAGATCCCCGCCATCGGCAAGATGCTGCTGCCCATGCATATCCCCGTACTGCTGTGCGGTCTGATCTGCGGCTGGCAGTGGGGTCTGGGTGTCGGCTTTGTGCTGCCGCTGCTGCGGTCGGTGCTGTTCAACTTTCCCGTCATGTACCCCAACGCCATCGGTATGGCCTTCGAGCTGGCCGTTTACGGACTGGTCATCGGGTATCTCTACGCCCACAGCAAGTACCAGTGCGTCAAGGCCCTCTATAAGTGCCTGATCCCCGCCATGATCGCCGGCCGCCTTGTGTGGGGCGCGGTGATGATCGTGCTGATGGGTCTGGGCGGCAGCGCCTTTACCTGGCAGCTGTTCATCGGCGGCGCGCTGCTGAACGCTCTGCCCGGCATCGCGCTGCAGCTGGTGCTGATCCCCGCCGTGATGGTGCTGCTGGATCGGACGAAGCTGGTGCGCTTCTATCAGCCCGAGCCCGTCGCCGAGCAGGCGGTATGACGAACCGCGACTATACCCGGCTGGTACTGGCCATCTGAAAAGGCCGATCCAGCGGGTGTTTCCGACCATCGATCCACAGAAACAGATGCACCGCATCGAAAAGCATACAAAAAATCCCGGCTGCTTCAAAAAATGAAGCAGCCGGGATTTTTTCAAGGGAAAACGATCAGATCACGAATTGTTCCAGATAGCGCTTGCTGAGCCGCAGGGAGTTCAGCACGGCTTCCTCGCTGCCCTCAAAGGACTTGTCCTCCACCTCGATGCAGGTGAAGCCGTCATAGCCGATATCGGTGAGGGCGGAAACGAACTTGCCCCAGTCCACATCGCCTAGACCCGGCAGCTTGGGGCACATGAAGTCCAGCGGATAGGCCATGACGCCTACGCGCTCCAGCTTGTCGGGGAACATCTTAATGTCCTTATAGTGGACGTGGAAGATCTTATCCTTGAACTCGTACAGGGGCTTGAGATAGTCGATCATCTGCCAGACAAAGTGGCTGGGATCGTAGTTGATGCCCAGATTGTCGCTGGGCAAAATGTCAAACACCTTGTGCCAGATGGGGGGAGTGGTCATCAGATTCTGTCCGCCGGGCCACTGGTCGCGGCCAAACAGCATGGGACAGTTTTCGATGGCAATCTTTACACCCAGCTCCTCCGCCAGCGCGATGATGGGCGGCCAGACCTCCTTCACCAGCTCCAGATTTTCCTCCACACTCTTGTTCTGGTCGCGGCCGATGAAGGTAGTGACCATATTGACGCCCAGCTTGGCGCTGGCACGGATGACCGTCATAAGATGCGCCACATTGGCCTGACGCTTTTCCAGATCGCCGTCCATGGTGTTGGGGTAGAAGGCCAGCGAGGAGATGGCCACATGGTGGCTGGCGGCGTAGTCCAGAACGTGCTTGGCATAGGCGTCATCCTCGCACACGCGGGCCACGTCGATATGGCTGACGCCGGCATAGCGGCGCTCCGCCTTGCCGGAGGGCCAGCAGGCCACCTCCACGCAGGAAAAGCCCATTTCGGACACGGTGTCGATCATTTTTTCATAATCGTACTGCTCTAAGATCGCGGTAACAAGACCGAGCTTCATATGTAATGCTCCTTTCAAAGACAAATGTTTCTGGTGATTATAAAGGTAATCACAATTTTTTGCTTTGTCAAGAGCAAATCGGATGCCGCCGCCAGGATTGTGCAAAGCGTCTGAAAGCGGCAGATCGGAATTGGCAAAAGGGCTGAAAATTTTTCCCATTTTACTATATTTCTTGACACGGAGCGGTCGGGGCTGGTATGATAAACGTATAAAAAATGTAATGGATTACATTTTTCGGGAAAAGAAACGGAGGCTCCCGCATGGTAACGATTGGCGAAGTGGCAAGATATGCAGGAGTGTCTGTGGCAACGGTATCGCGGGTGCTGAACAACAGCGAGTCGGTGAAGCCGGCTACCGCCCAGCGGGTACTGGCGGCCATCCGGGAGCTGGATTACATTCCCAATCAGTCGGCCCGGAACCTGCGCCGCAGCGAAAGCCGGGTGATCTTGACGCTGGCGCCCAACTTCTCCAACCCTTACTATTCCAGCATCCTTACGGGGATCGGCGATCTGGCTCACGACTGTGAATACAGCGTGCTGATCTGCAATACCGGCGGGCTGGCGGAGAATGAGGAGCGCTTCCTGAAAATGCTGGACGCCCACAGAGCTGACGGCGCCATCTTTCTGGGCTGCCGGAGGAACAACCCCCGCCTGAGCGAGTATGCCCAGCGGTATCCTGTGGTGCAGTGCTGCGAGTATGTACCGGAGCTGAAGCAGCCCACGGTCTCTATTGACAACTACACGGCCGCGGCTGAAACCATAGACTATCTGATCAATCAGGGGCACCGCCGTATCGCGCTACTGAGCGCGGACAATGATTTCATCTCCACCCAGCAGCGGCGGCAGGGCTACGAGGATGTTCTGCGCAAGGCAGGGCTTCCCTGCGGCGGTGAGCTGGTCGCGCTGGCTGACGCGGATTACTCCTATGCCTCCGGTCTTGTGGCGGCGGAAAGGCTGCTGCGGACGGAGCCGCGTCCTACCGCGGTGTGCTGCGTGTCGGACATTCTGGCGCTCAGCGTTATCTCGCTGGCTCACGATATGGGGCTGCGGGTGCCGGAGGATCTGTCGGTCACGGGCTTTGACGATGTGGATTACACCACCATGTTCCATCCCCATCTGACCACGGTGGCCCAGCCCTGCTATGAGATGGGGCAGGTCAGCCTGAAAATACTGCTGCGTATGCTGGGAGGCGAACAGGTCTCCCGAACACACACATTCCTGCCCCACAAGCTGGTCGTGCGCGAGTCTGTGGCGGCGCGGAACGAATTATAGAACGATCAAAGGAGTGGAAGCAACATGTTGAAAGTTGGTATCATCGGCTGCGGCTCCATCGCCAAGCAGCGCCACGGGTATGAGTATTTCCATAACAGTGATGTGGAGATCAAAGGGTTCTATGACCTGATTCCCGAACGTGCTCAGGCACTGGTGGATCTGTACGGCGGAAAGGTATACGCCGGTGTGGACGAGCTGCTGGCCGATCCGGAGATCGACGCGGTTTCCGTGTGTATGGCCAATGCGTTTCACGCCGAGATCAGCATCAAGGCGCTGAAGGCCGACAAGCACGTTCTGTGCGAGAAGCCTATGGCGGTCTCGCTGGAGGAGTGTGAGGCCATGGTGGCCGCCGCCAAGGAGAACGGCAAGCGCCTGATGATTGGCCATAACCAGCGTCTGGCTCCGGCCCACAAGAAGGCCAAGGAGATCCTGTCCTCCGGCGCGCTGGGCCGGGTCATCACCTTCCAGTCCACCTTTGGCCACAAGGGGCCGGAGATGTGGAGCATGGACAAAAGCGCCAACACCTGGTTCTTCAAGAAGGCCAGCGCCTCTTTCGGCTCCATGGCCGATCTGGGTATCCACAAGATCGACCTGATGCGCTATCTCATCGGCTCCGAGATCACCTCGGTATACTCCAGCATGAAGGTGCTGGACAAAAAGTTCCCCGACGGTACGCCTATCGAGGTGGACGACAATTCCGTGGAGGTGCTCACTTTCGCCAACGGCGCGCTGGGCACGGTCACTACCAGTTGGACGCACTACGGCGAGGAGTGCAACGCCACTACGCTGTTCTGTGAAAAGGGCATCATGAAGCTGTACGCCGATCCCCAGTACTCCCTGAAGATCGTCAACGCTGACGGCACGCAGGTGCTGTACGCGCTGGATCGGCTCCAGACCAACGACGACGCCCAGCAGGCGTCCTCCGGCGTCATCGACGAGTTCGTCGCCGCCGTGGAGGAGGGCCGTCCCAGCATTCTGGATGCCGAGGATATCGTCCGATCCATGCGGGCGGTGTTCGCCTGCCTGCGTTCGGCGGAGGCGGAGAAGGCCGTGGCCCTGTAAGGCCCGGCGGTAAGACCGATATAGTGCCTGTATCCGCAGGTATTATATAATAAATTATGTATGGAGGAAATTGCATGAAAAAGATCATTGCGCTGATCCTGGCGATGGCAATGGCGCTGGCTCTGGTCGCTTGTGGCGGAGACAACAGCACCAACAACGACGCTCAGGATGGCAACACCCCCGCCGCCAACGGTACTACCGTTTACGTGCTGGGCCCCACCCCCGACCACGGCTGGACGGCACAGGCCGGCGCCTATGCCCAGGCCAAGTGTGACGAGATCACCGCTGCCGGTGAGTACAAGGCTGTCTACATGCCCGCGTCTTCCGGTGAGGAGCAGGTGGATCAGGTCAACACCATCATCGCCAACGGCGATGCCGCTATCGTTGTTATGATGGCGCTGGACGATTCCGCCCAGGCTGGCCAGGAGGCCCTGCACGCTGAGAACATCCCCTTCATCTCCTTCGACCGCATCATTGAGGCCACCGAGGCTTACGCTGTGCTGAACGCCTCCGGCGATAACTGGCAGTGCGGCCGCGGTATCGCTTACTGGCTGCAGAAGAATGGTATGAAGCCCGGCGACACCATCGTCACCCTGTACGGCGACAACGGCACCGTGTGCTCCCGCCGCGCTGAAGGCTTCAAGGAGTTCCTGACCGGCGCTGAGAAGTATTCCGACAAGGCTCTGGGTCAGGACTTTGAGACCACCGAGGTGTGGGACGAGGCCGCTGTGGACGCCGCTCTGAATACCTATGCCACCGTCTGCGACTGGTCTGCCGATAAGGCCTATGACTACATGGAGCAGAAGATGGAGGAGATCGTGGCTGCTGCCAAGGCCAACGGCGGCAACCTGTACATCTATTCCATGGACGATGAGATGACCTTCGGCGTCATGAACTACATCGAGACCGCTTCCGACGCTCTGAAGGCTGACCTGAAAGAGCTGAACGTGTATATCTCCGCCATTGGCGGTATGCAGGAGCTGTATGACGTGATGGCCGACACCACCGAGGGCACCATCGCCAACACCTACTTCGACGACATGATGAGCATGTACTTCTCCCCCAAGATGATGCAGGACGTCATCGACAAGGGTCTGGAGTATCTGTCCGGCAACTGGACCTATGAGGTCGGTTCCGGCGAGTATCAGCCCACCTGGATCGTTGGCCGCGACAACGTTACCCAGTACGAGGGCTTCAAGGGCCACGCTTGATCGAATTGATCTGCCATTTGCGCGGATGCAGGGGGATTTTCTCCCCTGCATCCGCATTTCAAAAGGAGAGCGTCCGTAAGGCGTCTCCCAACCTGAAGCAAGGAGACAGCACATATGAACATCCTTGAAATGAATCACGTGTCCAAGACGTTCGGCAGCAGCCGGGTGCTTTCCGATATCCACCTGTCTGTGGGCGAGGGCGAGATCCACGCTCTGCTGGGCGAAAACGGCGCGGGAAAATCCACCCTGATGAACATCCTCACCGGCGTTATCCCGGCTGATGCGGGCGAGATCGTCTTTTGCGGCAAAAGCTATCCTACGCCCACCATCCACCAGATGGAGGCCGCAGGCATCGCCTTTGTCCATCAGGAGCTGAATGTGATAAACGATCTGACGGTGGCGGACAATATCTTCCTCCGCCGCGAACTGACCCGGTTCGGCCTGCTGAACAATAAGGAGCAGGTGGCAAAGACCAAGCAGCTTTTCGAGGAGTTGGGCGTGGACATTGATCCCAATGCCATGGTCAGCGAGCTGAAAACCAGCGAAAAGCAGCTGCTGGAGATCTGCCGCGCCCTGTATGCCGACGCAAAGCTCCTGATCCTGGACGAGCCCACCACGGCCCTGTCCAACAATGAGATCGACCATCTTTTTGATATACTCCGAAAATTGAAAACACAGGGGAAATCCTTCATCTTCATCTCCCACAAAATGCCGGAGATCTTCGCCGTTGCCGACCGGTATACGGTGCTGAGAAACGGTGAATTCATTTCCTCAGGCAATATAAAGGACACCGATCCCCATGCCATCACCTCTGACATGGTGGGCACAAAATACGTGGACGCCGAGGTTTACGAGCCGCGGGAGCTGGGCGGCCCGCTGCTGACCCTGCACGGCCTGAGCGGCGATGGGTTCGAGAATATCGACCTGACGGTGCGCCGGGGCGAGATCGTGGCGCTGACCGGTCTGGCCGGCTGCGGCGCCAGTGAGCTGCTTCAGACGGTATTCGGCGCCATGCCGGTGGGCAGCGGCGAGATTCTGGTGGACGGCAAGCCTGTCCACGGCCGCTCGGTCAAGTTCATGAAAAACGGCGTGGGTATGCTGCCTGCCAACCGCAAGGAAAACTCCGTTGTGCCGGATATGAGCATTCTGGAAAACTTCTATCTGGCGGAGCATGAGATATCCCGCAATAAGCCCTTTATCCGCAAGAAAGACGAGCAGGCGCGCTATGAGAGCTACAAGGAGCCCCTGCATATCAAGGCGGATGACAGTGAGCTGAGCATCACGTCGCTGTCCGGTGGCAACCAGCAGAAGGTGTTCATCGCCCGTTGGCTGAACATCGGCGCGGACGTGCTGCTGTTCGACAATCCCACGCAGGGCGTGGACGTAGGCGCCAAGGCGGAGATCTATAAGCTGATGCTCAGCTTCGCCAAGGAGGGCAAGGCGGTCATCTTCAATACGCTGGAGATACCGGAGATCCAGAAGGTGGCGGATCGGTGCGTGGTATTCTACGAGGGACGCATCGCCAAGATATTCCAACATTCCGAGGTCAATGAGCATGACGTGATGCTCTATTCCACCAACGCGGTGGATACGCATGTGGAGGTAGCAAGATGAACAAGAAAAACAGCTTCGGCGCAGTTGCCGGCAAGATCTGGTCGCAGTACAGCTTTATCTTTGTTTTCCTGATCATCCTGGTGGGCTACGCGTTCACCATTCAGGCCAATGGCAACGCCTTCAAGTGGAGCCATATCGCGGCGGTGCTGGGCAGCCAGAATACCTGCATCGTGGGCACCATGGCGCTTGGCATGGCGCTGGTCATCATCACCGGCCAGATCGATTTGTCCATCGGCTCGTCTCTGGTGCTGTGTACCGGCGTGACCATTATGGTGTTCAATGTCACCAATTCCATTCTGCTGATGGTGCTGGCCGCGCTGGTCAGCGGCGCACTGTGCGGCGCGCTCAACGGCGTGCTGGCGGGCTGTGCCAAGATGCCGCCCTTCGTGGTCACGCTGGGTACCATGCTGATCTACCGCTCTCTCACCCTGTCGGTGGTGCGTTCCATCGACCCGGCCATCAGCGGCTCCTCCTCCAGCCAGTTCGCCATGCTCAGCGACAACAGCAACTATGAGTTCCTGCGTATGAAGTTCGGCACCGGCAAGCTGACGCTGGGTTCCTTCTCTATCCCCTACATCACGTTCGTGTTCGTGCTGATGGTGATCCTGTTCGTCCTGCTGACCAACAAGACCAAGTACGGCAAGAGCGTGTACGCCGTGGGCTCCAACGAAAAGAGCGCCCGTCTGGCGGGTATCAACACCACATGGGTCAAGGTATCCGTGTTTATCATCACCGGTTTGATGGTGGGCGTGGCCAGTATCATTCAGGCCTGCAAGATCGGCAACGTGACCCCGGCTTCCTCCGGCCAGAGCTATGAGATGTACGCCATCGCGGCGGTGGTGCTGGCGGGCGTTAACATGGCCGGTGGACGCGGCAAGGTGTTCGGCGTGCTGTTCGGCGCACTGTCCTATACCACCATCAACTTCATCATCGTGTCCATCCCCTCCCTCAGCGTGGACATTCAGGACACCTTCCAGGGTCTGGTGCTGATCATCGTGATCCTGATCCAGACCATCGGCCCTGTCATCAAGGAGAGCTTACAGCGGGCCAGAAAGCGCCGCAAGAGCGTGACCAGCGACGCGGCATAACAGACAGTTCCTATTTTATAACCCCCCTCCGCTGCCACAGCGGAGGGGGTTTATAAAATGGTAACGCCCGCAGGCCTTGCCATAAGATACAGGCGAATGAGTTTATGCCGAATGCCCGGCTCGGCAGCCATCTTTTCCAACAGCGGCTGCAAGTCGCACTTGCTGTTGATACGCTTGCTCATAATGTACTTCCTACAAAACTTGTGCCCACCTAGGGAATTTCAGCCTTTACACTATGCAAAAAACAGGGTATAATAATGTGTTGAATCGTGTAAAAGGAGCAACTGCATGAAGATCAATCAGATCAAGGCGGGAGCGATGCTGTCCTATGTGTCTATGGGCCTTAGCACCATCATCTCGCTTGTCTATACGCCCATTATGCTGCAGCGGCTGGGCGAAAGCGAATTCGGCGTCTATCAGGCGGTGCTGCCCATCATCTCCTACCTGAACCTGCTGAGCTTCGGCTTGGGCAGCGCCTATGTGCGGTACTACTCCCGCTTCCGTGCCGCCGGAGACAAAAAGGGCTGTGCCAAGCTCAACGGCATGTTCCTGACCACCTATCTGTTTCTGGGGGCGCTGGTGCTGGTCATCGGCTTCGGCCTGTCCTACTGCGATGTGATCTTCGGCAAAAAGCTGACCCCCGACGAGATCGCACTGGCGGAGAAGCTGCTGCGGATCATGACGGTCAACGCGGCGCTGACCTTCCCCATCAGCGTGTTTGAATCCCATGTGACCATCAACGAGCAGTATCTGTTCCAGAAGATCGTGGCCATGGGCAAGCAGGTGCTGAATCCCCTCATCATGATCCCGCTGCTGATCATCGGCTACGGCAGCGTGACGCTGACCATTGTATCCCTGATCTTCACCATCCTCAGCGGCATTCTGAATATCGGCTACTGCCTGCGGAAGCTGCGGATGCCCTTTGCCTTCCACGGCTATGACTTCCGGCTGCTGCGGGAGATGTTCGGCTTCACGGTGTATGTATTCATCGGCATCGTGGTGGATAACGTGAACTGGTCTATCGACCGGCAGCTGCTGACGTGGTTCCACGGCTCCGCCGCCGTAACGGTGTACAGCATCGCCGCCCAGCTGAACAACTACTTCCTGTTGTTCGGCAACGCCATCTCCAACGTCATGACCCCCCGCGTCCACCGGCTGGTGGCGGAGGGCGCCTCCATGTGGAAACTGGACGCGCTGTTCACCCGTGTGGGACGGCTGCAATTCATTCTGCTGTCGTGCATCTTTCTGGGCTTCGTGGCCATCGGACAGTCCTTCGTGGTGCTGTGGGGCGGCGGTGAGCAGTTCCGCATCGACTATTGGACGACGCTGCTGCTGTTTTTCGCCTGTCTTTGGACTAACGTTCAGACCGTGGGCATCGAGATCCAGCGGGCCAAGAATATGCACAAGTTCCGCTCCCTCACCTATCTGGGGGTGCTGGTGGGCAACATCCTGATCTCTATCCCGCTGTGCATCAAGTGGCAGGGTCTGGGCGCCGCCATCGGCACCGCCATTGCCACGCTGGTGGGCAACGTGATCCTGATGAACTGGTACTACTATCACCGCATCGGCCTGAATATTCCCGCCTTCTGGCGGCATATTCTCCACCTGACGCCCTCCATGCTGCTGCCTGCCGCCGCGGCGGTGCTGCTGGCGGTGTTCGTCCCCCCCACCACCTATTGGGGTCTGATCCCGCCGGGACTTGCCTTTGTGGCGGTATACGGCATTTCCGTATGGCTGTTCGGCATGAACCGCTATGAGCGCGGCCTGGTCACCGGGCCGCTGCGGCGGCTGACCCGCCGAAGAAAGAGAGGAGGTGGCCACCGTGCCCCGTAAATCCGGACGCAATACCAAGGGCCGCATCGTCTCTGCAGCGTGGAAGCTGTTCTATGAGCAGGGCTATGACAACACCACCGTAGAGGATATCATCTTCGAGTCCGAGACCTCCAAGGGTAGCTTTTACCACTACTTCGAGGGTAAGGACGCACTGCTGGGCTCTCTGTCCATGATCTTCGACGAGAAGTACGAGGAGCTGCGGCAGGAGATGGCCCCGGACATGCATGCCGCGGACAAGCTGCTGTATATGAATCACGAGCTGTTCACCATGATCGACAACACGGTGTCGGTGGAGCTGCTGGCCCGGCTGTTTTCCACCCAGCTGACCACCAAGGGCGAGAAGCACCTGCTGAACCGCGACCGCATGTATTTCAAGCTGCTGCACCAGGTGGTGCGGCAAGGCATGGAGCGCCGCGAGCTGCGAACAGATATGACCGCCAACGAGATCATCAACGACTACGCCATGTTCGAGCGGGCGCTGATGTACGACTGGTGTCTGGCGGACGGCGGCTACGCGCTAGCCCGCAACGCCGACCGGCTGATGCCCATGTTTTTGGCAAATTATCGGGGTGAAAAATAAAATTTATTTTTCGTCTTTTGCCAGATTTATAAATCGTCCGCCTCTCTTTACTTGTATTTATCAGTATTTATCACATCTTTAGCAGAATAGAGTATAGAATTAGTTCTATACTCTATTCTGTATTTACGTCTAGTAAAAAGTATGTTATATTAACTCTCGTTAGACAGAAAGAGAGGTTCCAAACATGACATCTGCACAAATTTGTATCATCATCGCCATTGCGGTGTACCTCATCGCCATGGTGTTCGTAGGCGTGGCCTACTCCCGCGCCAGCAAGGGCGGCACGGACAGCTTCTATCTGGGCGGCCGCCAGCTGGGCCCCGTGGTCACGGCCATGAGCGCCGAGGCCAGCGACATGAGCTCCTGGCTGCTGATGGGTCTGCCCGGCGTGGCGTACTTCACCGGTATCGCCGACGCGGCGTGGACCGCCATCGGTCTGGCGCTGGGCACCTACCTGAACTTCCTGCTGGTGGCCAAGCGGCTGCGTATCTACTCCGCCGAGATCAATGCCATCACCGTGCCGGAGTTCTTCTCCAAGCGCTTCAAGGACGACAAGAAGGTGCTGCTAGGCATTTCCGCCCTCATCATCCTGATCTTCTTCATCCCCTATACCGCCTCCGGCTTCGCCGCCATCGGCAAGCTGTTCAACAGCCTGTTCGGCTTCGATTACATGATCTCCATGCTGATCGGCGCGGCGGTGGTCATTCTGTATACCATCATGGGCGGCTTCCTGGCTGTGTCCACCACCGACCTGATCCAGAGCATCGTCATGACCATCGCCCTGATCGTGGTGCTGGGCTTTGGCATCGAAGTGGCCGGCGGCTGGGGCGCTGTCACCGATAACGCCCGTTCCATCCCCGGCTATCTGAGTCTGGTGCAGATGACCGATATTTCCACCGGCGAGGTCACCAATTACGGCTTTATCAAGTCCCTGTCCATGTTGGCATGGGGCCTGGGCTACTTCGGCATGCCCCACATCCTGCTGCGCTTCATGGGCATCAGTGACGCCAAGAAGATCAAGATCTCCCGCCGCATCGGCAGCATCTGGGTGGTCATCTCCATGACCGTGGCCGTCACCATCGGTATCACAGGTCTGGCCATGTCAAAGGTAGGCGAGATCGAGACCTTCGGCTCCTCCAGTGCCGCCGAGGCCGTTATCGTTAAGATTGCCGACCTGCTGAGCACCCACGGCGTGCTGGCCGCGTTGGCCGCCGGTCTTATCATCGCCGGCATTCTGGCCTCCACCATGTCCACGGCGGACAGCCAGCTGCTGGCCGCTTCCTCCAGTGTTTCCGAGGATCTGGTGAAGGAGGTCTTCGGCGTAAAGATGTCCAGCAAGGCCACCATGTGGGTAGCCCGGGTGACGGTCATCGTCATCTCTATCATCGCCGTGTTCCTGGCCCGCGACCCCAACAGCTCCGTGTTCACCATCGTGTCCTTCGCGTGGGCCGGCTTCGGTGCCACCTTCGCGCCCGCCATGCTGACCGCTCTGTTCTGGAAGCGCACCACCAAGTGGGGCGTGCTGGCCGGTATGATCTCTGGCGGCGCCATGGTGTTCATCTGGAAGTATCTGTTGAAGCCCATGGGCGGCGTGTGGGGCATCTACGAGCTGCTGCCCGCCTTCATCGTGGCGCTGGCCTTCATCGTCGTGGTGTCCCTGCTGACCAAGGCTCCCGACGCCGACACCGTGGCCACCTTCGACAAGGTCAAAGTGGAGTGCAAAAACACCAAGTAATCTAATCGTACATATGTCGTACATATGAAAAAATTCCCTGCGGCTGCCGCCGCAGGGAATTTTTTTAATCCAGATTTTCGATCTTCAGGTCGCCGCTGGTGGTATCTATCGTGATACTGCCGCTGCCGTCGCCATAGGTACGACCTGCGGTCAGCGGGAAGTCGCTCTCCAAATCACCGGATGCCGTGCTGTAGCGCAGCGTAAAACCGGCGTTTCGGGGCAGCTCCAGCTCCACATCGCCGCTGACGGTAGTCAGCTCGATCTTATCGGGGCACTTCCGCAGCGCCAGATCGACCTCGCCGCTGGTGCTGCCGCCGGTCACCTGACGGAAGCTGCCGTCCAAGTCGATCTTGCCGGACACGGTGTTCACCTCCGCACTGTCCGCCGTGATGAAGTCGGTCTCCAGATCGCCGGAAGCGCTGTCAAAGATCAGGGCTTCCTTCACCGTCAGAGCCGCCACGTCGAAATCGGCGGACACGCTGTTCAGCTGCACCTCCGTCAGATTTTCCGCCACCGCACGAGGAAGCCGCACCACCAGCTTCTTGGGAGGCAGATCCGGCAGCGTCAGAAATTCATCTGCGGCGTAGCGCACCTTCAGCACGCCGTCCTGCTCCGTCACCACCATGGCATAAGAGGCGGATATTCCACGCTCCGGCTGCTCCCTCACAAGGATATCAGCGTCATTCGTCACCAGTATCTCCGCCTCGCCGGAGATCCAGTCGATATTCAATGCGGTGATGCTCGTCCCCGCAGGCAAATAGTAGTCGCTTCCCGTATAGTCGCCTGTCTGATCCCTTGTCTCCTCCGTCTGCTCCCATTGGCCTGTGGCGGGGGCAAGATGCAGGTTCCGCAGGTCGCTGAACCGTCCGCCCATGGCAAGACCCGCCACGGCCAGACACAGTCCCAGTCCCACCAGCGCCGCCGCCACGATCAGCGTCACCTTTACCGATTTTTTCATAGGTTCTCCTCCTTCCGGATGAACAGGCCCTTGATCTTATGGGCCAGCCACACCGTCAGCTGCCACAGCAGCTTGCACAGCTCCACCGCCATCAGTCCGCCCAGCACACACAGACCCAGCAGCACCAGTCCGCCGCCCAGCAGCAGCAGACCCAGCGGCAGCGTCAGAACAGCGGCCCGGATAGCGAGGATGGGCGCGGCCACCACCGCCACCGCAAGGCCTACCACAACGGCCACCGCCGCCACGCCCAGCGCCCAGATGGACCCGAACAGCGACAGCACCAGCGCTGCCGCCAGCAGCAGCAGCGGCACCCACACAGGGCTGCCCACCACCGCCAGCACGATAGCCAGCGGCGTCCAGCCGCTTTTCGGCTTCATGCGGGTGCTGACCAGCTTGCCCAGCGGCACCTCCTGCAAAATGCTCTGGGCGATCTGGGAGGGGCTGCCCAGCTTGGCGGTAGCCTCCGCCTCGGTCATACCCTCCTCCAGCATATCGTCCAACAGCTCGCTGTAATACTCCAGATTGGCCCGGCGCTCCTCCTCCGGAAGCTGCGCCAGCGCCCGCTCCAGCAGTTGTAAAAAATCAGCCTTGGTCATTCCCGCAGCCCTCCTCTGATAAATTCGTACATAGACTCCAGTTCCTTCCAATCCTCCACGGCGGCAGCCAACTGCCGCCGTCCCTGTTCTGTCAAGTGGTAAAATTTCCGCAGGCGGCTGTTATGCTCCACGCTGTACACCGTCAGGGCGCCGGCGCTCTCCAACCGCCGCAGGATGGGATACAGGGTGGATTCCGACACCTGCACACAGACCGACAGATCCTTCACGATCTTATAGCCATAGGAATCCCCACGGGCCAGCGCCGACAGCACGCAGGCCTCCAGCAATCCCCGCTTCATTTGTGGGTCGAGCATGGCAATACCCCCTTTCGCCATATACTATACATCACATAGTATTGTGTGTCAAGTAGGTTTTGAAAATTTTCTTTCCTGCGGCAATTTCCGCCATTTCCCCTCCCTACTTGCCAATTTTCCGCCGCTGTGCTACAATACATTCCATAATGATCGGCAAGGAGGCTGTGCCATGGCAGAAACCGTAAAACCGCAGCTGGCGTCCCATGACCATTGCACCGGATGCGGCGCGTGTGCCAGCGGGTGTCCCAAGGGCGCCGTCCATATGGTGCGCGACAAGGAGGGCTTTCTCTACCCCCAGATCACCGACGGCTGCGTTGGCTGCGGACACTGTGCCCACGTCTGCCCCGCCCTGAAGCAGCGGGAAGTACGCAGCGCTCCCGCCGTATTCGCCGTATGGAACGAGGACGAAGCCGTCCGCGCCCATTCCACAGCAGGCGGCGTGTTCACGGCGTTGGCGGAGTTCGCGCTAGAATGCGGCGGCGTAGTGTTCGGTGCAGCGCTGGACGAAAAGCTGCAGGTGCGCCATATCGTCGTAAAAAACAAAGAGGATCTGCGGCTGCTGCGGGGCGCGAAGCCCATCCAGAGCGAACTGGGCGAGACGTACCAGCAGGTGCAGATGTATCTGGAGCAGCGGCGGTTCGTACTGTTCTGCGGCACCCCCTGTCAGGTAGACGGCCTCTACCGTTTTCTTGGCGAGCACCCGGAAAACCTACTGACCTGCGATTTCGCGTGCAGCGGCGTGGGCTCTCCCGGCGTGTGGGTCCGGTTCGTGGAGTCCATGGCCTACATCAAGCGCCGTCAGGCGGTGGACGTGCATTTCTGCGACAAGCTGAAGGGCGAGAAGGAGCGCCGCTTCCGCGTGTGGTTCGAGGGCGGCGGCACCTTTGACGCGCCGCTTGGCAAGTGCCAGCTGGGCCGTGGCATTTTCCGCCGGCTGTTCCTGCGGCCGGTCTGCTACCGCTGCGCCTACGCCAACACCAACCGCCCCGGCGACCTGACCATGACCGTGTTCCACACGATCCCCAAGGATTTCCAGCCCCAGCAGCAGAAAGCCGGTATGTCCTTACTGCTCATCAACTCCGTCAAGGGCGCCCACATTTTCGACCAGCTTCCGCTGAAGCGGGAGCCCCGCACGCTGGAGGAGGCCGTGGCGGACAACGCCGCTCTGCGGGCCGCCGCCGTCCAGCCGCCGGATCGCCAGCGGTTCTTTGAGGAGCTGGAGCACACCCCCTTCCGCAAGGTATGTGACCGCTTCCTCTCCTTGCGGCCCTATCAGGAGAAAAAGGCCGTCAGCCTGACGGCACTGAAGGAGAAGCTATGGAAAAAACGCTGATGCACACCTGCTGCGCACCCTGTTCGGTGGCCTGTATCCACCAGCTGCGCAGCGAGGGCATCGAGCCGGTGTCCTACTGGTTCAACCCCAATATCCATCCCTATCAGGAGTACAAGGCCCGCCGGGATACCCTGATAGCCTACGCGCCCACCATCGGCATGGCGCTGATCGTGCAGGAGGATTACGGCCTGCGGGATTTCTGCCGCGCTGTGGCCGGGGATATCGACCATCGCTGTGGCCACTGCTATACGGTGCGGCTGGAGCAGACGGCCCGCTTTGCCGCCGAGAACAGCTTTTCCAGCTTCACCTCCACCCTGTTCGTCAGTCCCTACCAGCAGCACGAGCGGATGGCGGAGATCGCCGAGGAGATGGCCCGCCGCTACGGCGTGAAGTTCCTGTACCGGGATTTCCGCCCCGGCTTCCGCGCCGGACAGCAGGAGGCCCGTGAGCTGGGCTTTTACATGCAGAAATACTGCGGCTGCGTGTTCAGCGAGGAGGAGCGGTATCAAAAGCAGATCCAGCGGGATCTGAAAGAACCGCTGAAGCATATTGGGTAATAGAAAAACAGGGCTTTCCAGAGGGAAAGCCCTGTTTTATCGTCTTGCAGCATCCACAGCAGCCGTTTAGCCCGGAGGCCAGGTCATGTCGCGGCCGCTGAGCACATGGAAGTGCAGGTGCTTCACGGTCTGGCCGGCCTGATCGCCGCAGTTGTTGACGATGCGGTAGCTTTCACAGCCCAGCTCCTTGCACAGCTTGGCGATGACGGTGAAGCAGTGGGCCACTACGGCCTCGTTGCTCTCGTCAATGTCGTTGGCGCAGCAGATGTGAGCCTTGGGTACCACCAGAAAATGGGTGGGAGCCTGGGGCTCGATGTCGTAGAAGGCGTAGCACAGCTCGTCCTCATAGACCTTGTTGCTGGGGATCTCGCCATCGATGATGGCGCAGAACAGGCAGTCGTTCTTCATGGATTCGTCTCCTTTCGTTGTATGGTTTGGGTATGTGCCCGCCCTGCCGGGCGGGCACATTATTTACATGGTTAGCCCAGCTTGGCGGCCACGAAGTCGTCCACAGCGGCCAGCGCGTCGTCCACCTTCAGCAGATCGGTGCCGCCGCCCATGGCGCTGTCGGGCTTGCCGCCGCCCTTGCCGCCGCACACGGCGGACACGGACTTCACCAGCTCACCGGCCTTGATGCCTTTGGACACAGCTTCCTTGCCGCAGACCGCCAGGAAGCTGACCTTCTCACCGTTGATGCTGGCCAGCACCGCCACCACGCTGGGATCCTTGTCCCGCATGAAGTCGCCCATGGCCCGCAGAGCGTTGGCGTCCAGATTCTGGCGGGTGCCGGTGATGACGTGCAGGCCGCCCACGGTCTTGGCGGAGGCCATCACCTGACGGGCCTCGCCCAAAGAGGCCTCGGTCTTGAACTTCTCCAGCGCCTGACGCAGCTCCTTCATCTCGTCGGCCTGCTGCTCCATGCGCTCCAGAATGGTATTGGGCGCGGTCTTGAAGAACTGGGCCGCCTTCAGCAGCGTGTTGCGGCCATGACGGGTCTCGTCAATGGACACGCGGCCGGTAGTGGCCTCGATACGGCGGACGCCGGAGGCCACGCTGCTCTCGGACTTGATGCGGAACATGCCCACCTTGGCGGTGTTGTCCAGATGGGTACCGCCGCACAGCTCCATGGAGAAATCGCCCATGGTGACCACGCGAACCGTCTGACCGTACTTCTCGCCAAAGGTAGCTACCGCGCCGCGGGCCTTGGCCTCGTCCAGCGGCAGCTCCTCGGTGGTGATGGTCAGGCCGTCCAGAATGGCGCCGTTCACCAGATCCTCCACCTCGTTTAGCTGCTGGGGGGTGATGCCCTCAAAGTGGGTAAAGTCGAAGCGCAGACGGTCAGGCTCCACCAGAGAACCGGCCTGATGCACGTGGTCGCCCAGCACCTTCACCAGCGCGGCATCCAGCAGGTGGGTGGCGCTGTGGGCGCGGCGGATGGCGGCGCGGCGGACGGTATCGATGGAGGCGGCCACGGTGTCGCCCACCTTCAAAGAGCCCTTCAGAAGCTTGCCGTAGTGCATGAACTTGCCGCCCTTGTTCTTCTGGACGTTATTGACGCGGAACAGGAGAGCGCAGTTGCCGTCGGGATTTTCAATGCTGTCGCTGTCGGTAATGCGGCCATGGTCGGCGGTCTGACCGCCCATCTCGGCGTAGAAAGGCGTCTGATCCAGCACCACGATGGCCTCCATACCGGAGACGATCTCGTCCACCAGCTCACCCTCGGCCACGATGGCCAGCACGTGGGCGTCGTCGATGGCGTCGTAGTCATAGCCCACGAACTCGGTGGCGGGCATGTCCTTGCCGAACTCCACACCGGCCCAGCCCAGATCGCCCAGCGCCTTGCGGGCCTCACGGGCACGCTCCTTCTGCTCGGTCATCAGAGCCTTGAAGGCCTCCTCGTCGATGGTCATGCCCTCCTCGGCGGCCATTTCGGCGGTCAGGTCGATGGGGAAGCCGAAGGTGTCGTACAGCTTGAAGGCGTCCTCACCGGAGAACACGGTCTCGCCCTTGGCCTTGTGGGCGGACAGCATGTCGCCGTAGATCTTCATGCCGCCGTCGATGGTGCGGGCGAAGTTCTCCTCCTCGGTGCGGATGACCTTAGTGATATAGGTCTGCTTCTCCCGCAGGTCGGGGTACTGGCACTCGTTCTCGTGGATGACGGTGTCCACCACCTGATACAGGAACGGTTCGTTGATGCCCAGCAGCTTACCGTGGCGGGCGGCGCGGCGCAGCAGACGGCGCAGCACGTAGCCGCGGCCCTCGTTGCTGGGCAGGATGCCGTCGCAGATCATGAAGGTGGCGGAGCGGATGTGATCGGTGATGACACGCAGGGACACGTCGCGCTTGTGGCTCTCGCCATAGTGGGCGCCGGTCAGTTCGCTGACCTTGTTGGTGATGTTCATGACGGTATCCACATCAAACAGGCTGTCCACGTTCTGGCACACGCAGGCCAGACGCTCCAGACCCATACCGGTGTCGATGTTCTTCTGCTTCAGCTCGGTATAGTTGTTGTGACCGTCGTTATCGAACTGGCTGAACACGTTGTTCCAGACCTCGATATAGCGGTCGCAGTCGCAGCCCACGGTGCAGCCGGGCTTGCCGCAGCCGTACTCGGGGCCGCGGTCATAGTAGATCTCAGAGCAGGGGCCACAGGGGCCGGAGCCGTGCTCCCAGAAGTTGTCCTCCTTGCCGAAGCGGAAGATCTTCTCGGCGGGGATGCCGATCTCGTCGTGCCAGATGTTCCACGCCTCGTCGTCGTCCAGATAGACGGAGGGATACAGACGGTCAGGCTCCAGACCCACCCACTCGGGGCTGGTCAGGAACTCCCAAGACCAGGCGATGGCTTCGTGCTTGAAGTAGTCACCGAAGGAGAAGTTACCCAGCATCTCGAAATAGGTGCCGTGGCGGGCGGTGTGGCCCACGTTGTCGATGTCGCCGGTGCGGATGCACTTCTGGCAGGTGCAGACGCGGTGGCAGGGGGGCTCCTCCTCGCCCTTGAACCAGGGCTTCATGGGGGTCATGCCGGCGTTGATCAGCAGGATGGATTTGTCGTTCTGGGGCACCAGCGAAAAGCTGGGCAGGCGCAGATGGCCTTTCGTCTCGAAGAACTTCAGGAACATTTCCCGCAGCTCATTCAGACCGTGATAGGGATGGCTCATAGTATTTCGCTCCTTTTATGATAAATTTTTGATTTTGTTTCTTCTGCCGCTGTCAAAGCCTCCCTTGTGTAAAGGGAGGTGTCAACGCGAAGCGTTGACGGAGGGATTGTCAATTATCGTATTATCCCCTCAGTCGGCTTTGCCGACAGCTCCCCTTGCAACAAGGGGAGCCTTTGGTGTGTTGTCCTCGCACCAGTTTTCCGCCAGCGCTGCCAGCTCCGTCTCCAGATTCCGGAAGAACCGGGAGATATGCAGGCCGTCGGCCAGCGCGTGGTTGACGAACAGCGACACCGGCAGGGTCGTGCGGCCATTTGCCGTGACGTACTTGCCCCAGCTGATGCGGGGGTTGCTGTCGTCAGGGCTCACCATGGGGTGCTCCAGCTGGGAGTAGTGGAGCCACGGCAGACTGGACACGAAGAAAAAGCTGCGCGCATCACCGTCCTCGGTGAGCGTGCCCCGCTCCAGCACCTCCCGCTGGCGGCGCTGACCCAGGGCGATGAAAGCATCATAGGGCAGGTCGCCCTCCACCGTGCAGTAGACGTACACACCGTCGGGCTTCATGGCGGTGTAGGAGGGTGGGCACCAGTCAAACTCCGCCACTGTGCCGTCCTCTAGGATACGGCGGCGCAGCTGGGGCACGGCGTTGGCGGCCCGCGTCACCGCGTAGAGAAAGCTGAGGAAGAAGGGCCGCTGTCCCTTACAGGCCATAAAGTCCGTAATGTCGATCTCCGCCGTGATCCCAGCGAAGGGATAGGCCATCTGCCGGAAGTAGGCGAACTGGCCGCACCGGGGATCGGACGTCATGTCGATGATGTGATAACCCATGTCTCACCTCCAAAAAACAAAAACGCCCCGCCCCACATAGGGGCGAAGCGACGCTTCACGGTACCACCCTAATTTGACGGCTGTGCCGTCATCTCAGTCCGTCCGGTAACGGGGACGAAGCGTGCGGCTCGTCGCCGCAGGCTCGGAAGTGGCTGTCCCGCCTGCCGTTCCCGAAGGGCTTGCACCGTCCCCTTCTCGCTCTGGGTGGCATGACCGGACTCGTTTCCTCATGGCCGTATCGCAATGTTGCCCTTATTTTACCACATCTTTCGTCGTTGTCAACGGTATTTTTTGCGCTTTTTCGTCGTTTTCACCATTGCCCCCCAGAGAAAGTATGTTATACTGATGGGTAGCTTTGCACGGAGGAAACTGTCATGCCTCTTTATAAACGGAAAAATATCGACTGGTACCGCCATCTGGCCTTTGCCTGCGTGGGCGGCTTTTTCGGAGCTTACGCCATTATGAGCCGGGGCGGCGTCATGGGCAGCGCCCAGACGGTGAACCTGCTGGAGCTGGTCATCGACGCCCTGTATGGCCGGGGCTTTAACGTACTGGAGCATCTGGGCGCGTTTTTGCTGTATGCGGCGGCTACCATGCTGACGGTGCTGCTGCCCTTCTGGTGGAGCGTGAATGTGCGGCGGCTGTCGCCTATCATTACGGCGGCTGCGGCGATGGCGGAATGCTTCATCCCGGCGGAGACGGAGATCGTGATAGCGCTGTACCCCATCTTTTTCGCCATGGCCTTCCAGTGGAGCAGCTTCCGGGGCGCACGGAACTTCTACAGCTCCACCATCTTCTCCACCAACAACACCAAGCAGGCGTCGTTGGCGCTGGCGGAGTATCTGTGTACGAAGAACAGGGAGCAGCTGGTGCGGATGGGCTTCTTCCTGTCCACGCTGCTGTGCTTCCATATCGGCGCGGCAGTGGGGGTAGGCGCGTCCCACCTCTGGGGTGTTCGCGGCGCGCTGTGTGCGCTGCCGCTGATTGGCTGGGCGTTCTTTCTGGTAACGCAGGAGGAAAAGGCCGAGGCCATCCAGACCATCGTAACGGAATAAGGGGGATATCAAGATGAATCAGGAACTGTTTTCCTATATTGCCGCCTGTCCCACCGCCTTTCAGGCGGTGGCCCACACGGCGCTGCTGCTGGAGGGGGAGGGCTACCGTCCCCTCCGGGAGACGGAGGAGTGGACGCTGGAGCCGGGCGGGAGGTACTACGTGCAGCGCAACGGATCGTCTCTGATCGCGTTCCGCTTGCCCCACGGACGGCCTGCCGGTTTTATGATGACCGCAGCCCACAGCGACAGCCCCTCCTTCAAGATCAAGGAGAACGCCGAGCTTCCCGGCGAGAGCGATACCCGTCTCAGCGTGGAGGGCTACGGCGGCATGCTGTGCGCCAGCTGGATGGATCGGCCCCTCAGCATCGCGGGGCGGGCCATGGTGCGGACAGAGCGGGGCGTCGCCATGCGTCTGGTGAATCTGAGGGAGCCGACAGCGCTGATCCCCAACGTGGCCATCCACATGAACCGGGACGCCAACAACGGCATGAAGTATAACTTCGCCGTGGACATGCAGCCGCTGTACGGCGGCGAAAAGGGCGGCTTCCGCCGCCGGATCGCCGAGACGGCAGGAGTGGCGGAGGACGCTCTGCTGACCCACGACCTGTTTCTCTATAATTCCCAGCCTGGCGTGGCGTGGGGGGACTATATCTCCGCGCCCCGACTGGACGATCTGCAATGCGCCTTCGCGTCGCTGCAGGGCTTCCTGACGGCGGAGGAGAGCCGCAGCGCCTGCGTCTACTGCCTGTTTGACAATGAGGAGGTGGGCAGCGAGACGAAGCAGGGCGCGGCTTCCACCTTCCTTGCGGAGACGCTGGAGCGTATCTGCGATGGGATGGGTCTGACACTGCGCACCATGGCGGCCAGCAGCTTTCTGCTGTCCTGCGACAATGCCCACGGGGTACACCCCAACCATCCGGAATACGCCGACAGGAACCACACCGTGCGGATGAACGGCGGCGTGGTCATCAAGTATAACGCCAGCCAGCGCTACACCACCGACGCAGTGTCGGCGGCGCTGTTTCAGACGGTGTGCGAAAAGGCGGGCGTGCCCTTCCAGCGGTACGCCAACCGGCCGGATATGGCAGGCGGTTCTACGCTGGGCAGCATCGCCAACACGCAGGTATCACTGAACACGGTGGATATCGGTCTTGCCCAGCTGGCCATGCACTCCTGCTTTGAGACGGCTGGCGCGGCAGACACGGCCTGCATGGTACAGGCGCTGCAGGCGTTCTTCGGCATGACGCTGGAGATTGCTGCCGACGGAACATACCAGATGAAGTGAAGAAAAAAGAGACGGCGCTGCCGTCTCTTTTCCATTTTCCTGCTGCGGTTGGTGATGTTTTCTTTACAAATGGGTAGAATGGTGGTATACTTCTCCTGTATGACCACCGCGAAAGAGAGGACATCTATGGGAAAGCTGATCGTTTTTGAGGGAACCGACGGTTCCGGAAAGGCCACACAGACCGAGCTTCTGTGCCGGACACTGACGGAGCAGGGCGTGCCGTTCCGCCGCCTGTCCTTCCCCCGGTACAGTGAGGAATCCTCGGCACTAATCCGGCTGTATCTGGGCGGCGCGTTTGGCAGCCATCCCGATGATGTGAACGCCTACGCCGCGTCCACCTTCTACGCGGTGGATCGCTACGCCTCCTATAAGCAGGACTGGGGCGAGTACTACCGGCAGGGCGGACTGCTGATCGCCGACCGGTACACCACCTCCAACGCGGTGCACCAGACCTCCAAGCTACCTGAGGCAGAACGCAGGCCGTTTCTGGACTGGCTGTTCCACTTCGAGTATGACCTGCTGGAGCTGCCCCGTCCCACCCGGGTGCTGTATCTCGACCTGCCCACGGAGCTGAGCGAGCGGATGATGCGCCAGCGGGAGCAGGCCACCCACACCACCGCCGACGTACATGAGCAGGACGAGGAATACCTGCGCCGCTGCCGGGAGAACGCCGCCTTTGTGACGGAATACTGCGGCTGGACGCGGATCGACTGCGCCAGAGACGGCGTGATGCGCAGCCGCGAGGAGATCCATGCCGAGGTGCTGGACAAGCTCCGCGACCTGCTGTAATGCCGCCAACGGCGCAAGAAAGGAATCAACAACTATGCCCAACGATAGAAACAACGATTACGAGACCGCCTACTACAACGCCGAGGAGGTGCGCCGCCAGAGCGCGGCAGGCGACCCAAAGAAGAAAAAGAAGAAAAGCAAGCGGGCCAACCAGCGTCTGGCGCTGTATCTGGCCTGCGTGGTGCTGGGCTCCTGCCTGCTGGCGGGTATCGGCTGGCTGCTGTTCAACGACCTGTGTTCGCTGAACAAGGACTATGTAGAGGTCAAGATTACCGTGGACAAGGATGACAGCGTGGGCGACGTAGCCAAAAAGCTGAAGGACGCGGGATTGATCAACTACCGCGGCTTCTTCAAGTTCTGCGGTCTGTTTTTCCACGCAAAGAGCACCATCGACCCCGGCGAGTGGAAGCTGAACAGCGATATGGACTACCGCAGCCTGATCCAGAACATGCACGACTATGAGGCCGACAAGGTCAACAAGGACGGCTGGATCGAGGTGGTCATCCCCGAGGGCAAGACCGTCAACGAGATCATTGATATCATGGTAGAGGCCGGTATCTCCACCCGCGAGGAGCTGGAGGATGCCTGCGCCAACTTCGAGTTCCAGAGCTACAGCTTCCTGAAGGACGACATGCTGGGCAAGGTGAACCGCATGGAGGGCTTCCTGTTCCCCACCACCCAGGCCTTTGACCCGGAAAAGACCGCCGTGTACGATATCGACACCATGCTGACCAACTTCGTCACCCAGTTTGACGACGACATGATGGCGGATATCAACGCCAGCGGCTACTCCCTGCACGATATCGTCACCATTGCCTCCATCATCGAAAAGGAGGGCATCGGCGACGAGACGGAGCGGAAGAACATCGCCTCCGTCCTCTATAACCGTCTGGAGACCACCGACCGGGAGACCTACGGCTATTTGCAGCTGGATACCACCATCTACTACGCCCTGTCGCTGGAGGGGAAGGACAAGACCGCCTTTGACAAGGATCTGGACAGCCCCTATAACACCTATAAGTATCCCGGTCTGCCTGCCGGCCCCATCTGCTGCCCCGGTATGGAGTCCATTAAGGCGGCCATCTACCCCAACGACACCGAGTATTTCTACTTCGCCGCCGGCAAGGATGGCGTGAACCATTTCTTCAAGACCTATAACGAGCATCTCGCCTTTATCAACAGCGATATGTACCAGCCTGACTGATGGAACGAAAAAAGCCTGAATTGCTGTCCCCTGCCGGGGACTGGGAAAAACTGAAAATGGCCGTGGCCTACGGCGCCGATGCGGTGTACCTTGCGGGCACCGCTTTCGGCATGCGCTCCTTCGCCGGTAATTTTACCGACGAGGAGTTGCCCCGCGCCGTAAAATATGCCCACGACCGGGGCGTAAAGGTGCACGTCACCGTCAACACCATGCCCCGCAGCGGTGAGGTGGAGCAGCTGCCCGCCCATTTGGAGCGGCTGAACGACGCGGGGGTGGACGCGCTGATCGTGGCGGATCTGGGCGCGTTCACGCTGGCGGGGAAGTACGCGCCCCGCTGTCAGCGGCACATCAGCACCCAGCAGTCTATCGCCAACTATGCTTCCGCCGCCGCGTGGTACGACCTGGGCGCTACCTGCGTGGTGCTGGCCCGTGAGCTGAGTCTGGACGAGATCCGCACCATCCGGGCCAAGACCCCCAAGGAGCTGGAGCTCGAGACCTTCTGCCACGGGGCCATGTGCGTCAGCTATTCCGGGCGATGCCTGCTGAGCAACTACATGACAGGCCGGGACGCCAACCGGGGTCAGTGCGCCCAGCCTTGCCGCTATCAGTACGCCTTGATGGAGGAAAAGCGCCCCGGCGAGTATTTCCCGGTGTTTGAGGACGAAAAGGGCACTTATATCATGAACTCCCGGGACATGTGCATGATCGATCACCTGGATGATCTGATGGACGCCGGGGTGGACTGCCTGAAGATCGAGGGCCGGGCCAAATCCGGCTACTATGCCGCCATCGTCACCGGAGCCTACCGCCACGTGCTGGACGATATCGCGGCGGGGCGACCTATCGATCCCGTCTGGCGGGACGAGGTGGAGCACGTCAGCCACCGGCACTACTCCACCGGCTTTTTCTACGGCCAGCCGGGGCAGTATTACGACAACGCCCGGTACATACGGGACTGGCAGATCTGCGCCGTGGTGACGGACTGTGACGAGAACGGTCTCGCCACGGTAAGTCTGCGGAACAAGTTCGCCGCCGGTGACCAGCTGGAGGTGGTGGGCCCCGATACCCGCCCCTTTACCATCACCGCCCCGGTGATGACCGACTGTGACGGCCTGCCGCTCCACGAGCCGAAAACACCCCAGATGGTGTTTACCATGCAGCTTCCCAAACCTGTGCCGCCCCTGAGCTTCCTGCGCCACGAAGTGGAGCTGAGCGCAAAAGCATAAAAAAGACGCCGACAAGGTTCCCTGCTGATAAGACAGTAAAATCAAATTTCTTGGAACAGGCATGATCTCGGTCATGCCTGTTCCGCTTTTAGCAGTTCATCCACGGGAATGTAGCCCACAAGGTCGTACTCAATATGTACCTTCTGTCTGCGCTTGCCGCTGGACTTGTCAGGTGCATCCACATAGACCGCCTTCACAAGCTCTCTGAGGGCATAAGCTACCCTGCAAATATGTCATTCACGCAGTCGGTCCGCGCTGGTATGACGGACGGCATGGTGAGCGCGAACGGCTGATCTCATGCTATCGAAAGAATACGGCTGCGAGTCTGTTGCGTTCCCGCTGATTTCCTCCGGCATTTTCGGCTATCCAAAGGATCAAGCCCTCAAGGTTGCGATTGACACCATCAGCAGTTTCCTTCTTGAAAACGAAATGACGGTGTACATCGTCATTTTCGACCGCAATGCCTATCAGATCAGCAGCAAGCTGTTTGCCGACATTGCAGCGTACATAGACGACCGTTATGTGGATGAGCATACCGATGATCGTTCCGAGCGGCTGCGCAGAATGAGTGCCTTCCGGATGGAAGAGCCGATGCCTTGCGAGTCCCCCGTTTACGATGAGGCTATTGAAAAGCTCACAGCTCCTATGGCAGTCAGCTCCGAAAAGGCAGCAACTCTTGACGATGCACTGGGACAGATCGATGAGAGCTTTTCGGAGATGCTGCTGTGGAAGATTGATGAACGCGGCATGACGGACGCACAGTGCTAATGAGGATCACATCGCCGTCCACGGGGAAGGATGTGTATTCCCACGGATAGAGGTCATAGGTCGCAAGCGCCTCGCTGCCCTCCTCCGACAGATCGCTCAGGGACACGAAGCGGTCCTGCTGGATGTGAACCTGACGGAAAGCATTGGCAGACTCATTTCGGATGGTTCTTTTGCAGAACGCATTGAAGGTGTGCTGCTTGTGCCGGTAATGGTGTTCAAGGTCCATTTTCTCACCTCCCTTCGCGCCGGAAGGCAGGTCGATGTTTCCCCTTTCACCCCCTACTCGTCTTGCAAACACCCCTTTTGGCCATTTTTTC
>QWCN01001956.1_pt1 | contig 28919 bp, 30 predicted proteins | sample 1972711 | NCBI WGS metagenome assembly QWCN01 (sample SAMN09866707, study PRJNA288562) | Human gut metagenome isolate term1_stool, whole genome shotgun sequencing... | isolation source: gut | host: Homo sapiens | place: USA: California
TCAGCGCCCCGGCGCAAATGTAGTCCTGTTTCAAATACGCAAACCTCCTCGATCGCAAAACCCGGCCGGAATGTTCCGCCGCGCACCCGTTTCACCGCGTTGGGCGGCAGCCTTGGCCCCGCCCTGTATGACTTTCTTCGGTGACGCTCTGTGCGCGGCCCGGTGAGCAGACAGTCTCGGATACCCATAGGTATCGCTATGACCCCGGCGGCGATGCCCGACAGCCCGCCGTCCCGGAAAGGCCCTCTCTGTTCCGTACTGTCGCCTCTCCCGGCCCTATACTTTTATTGTAAGGACCCTCGCCGCCCTACACGCCGGAACCGATTCCGAAAAAAGGTTCCGCTCTCCGCCTCGCACAGCCCATGAGGGTTCGTGCGGTGAGCTGTACGAATATAATGCCCCTCTGAAATCGTTGATTTCAGAGGGGTTGTTCTTTGTCTATTGCTGATGACAAATGCTATTGACTGTGCTAAAATCAGTCATAATATTCGCGTCGGGCGTAACTAACCGCCATACTGGAAGAGATCAACAAGCCCTATGCCGTCACATCGAAGGACGACGCCCGCATTCAGGAGATCGCCCGGGATCGTTTCCGCAGCTGGGAGCAGATTTTCGGTAAAAACCCGGGATTTACCATCGACCGCACCGGTCGATTTGAAGGCGGCAAGATTCAGTTCAAGCTGGATGTACAGAAGGGGATTATCCGAAGCGCCGCCGTTTACATGGTGCTGTCTACCGGATCTCCGCGGAAGAAATGGCTGCGGCAGCGGTAGACTGATATCCGCAGCGGCAGTTTCAATGGCGCCCTCTTTATCTGCATTTAGCCGCCGGTCGCTGTCCGCTTCGCAGAAAAGGACATCTGCTCTCTCGTTTGGAGAAGATGTCCTTTTTATCCGTTTCTGCGCGGAGCCGACGCAGCCCGCCTTTTGCCCGTTTTGCTACGTGCGCCCCGCCCAATCCGTTTTCCGGGGCTGCCTCCCGTCCGGAAGGCGCTCTCCGCCCTCCGATTCCGGAATACCGCTCACGCCTTCTTTCTGAGCCGCTGCCGCACAAAATCAGCCAGAGTAACCGTGCAGAAGTAAATCAGAAATCCGGCCAGAAAGAACAGGAATGTCTGCGTTTCAACCGGAAGCGCGGCAATTGTCCTGCTGTATGGGTATGGAATCGCTTCCCCTACATGCGCCGCAAACGCAATCATAACCCCATATAAAAAGGCCCTCAGCAACGTTCTTTTCACATTCACGCCAAATTCACTCCTTTAAATGATCTTTCCAGAGGACCATGTTCTCATTTCTGTTTTGAAGCTTCCCGTCTTTTTCCGGTTTCAAATTTACAGACGCGGCCAGAGAGCCGCCGACAATCGCCACGCCGCAAAGAACGCTTCGCAGATCCGACGCAGTATTCAGCAGCACTGCCGAAAAAACAAAAGCCCAGGCCGTGTAGGTAATATTCAAAGCCATGGCTTTCGTTGCGCCGATGGCGGTAATTGCTTTGTAATAACACAGGTAAGAGCCGGTCAGCAGCAGGGCTCCCAGCAGGATATAGACAGTGGAGCGGTCAGGGAAAACAGAAACCGTCCATTTCCAGCCCCTGAGCAGAGGCAGAATCACAAGCCCGTTGAATACCGCCGACAGCATCTGCCGCAGCAGAAGCGCCTGACTTTGTGAAATTCCGGCTTTCGGAAATCCATACGAAAACAGCACGGACTCCATGGCCCAGCTTAGGCAGCAGATTCCGGCGAACAGGAACCCCAGCACCTGATTCTCTGTGCCACCGTCGGAGGGAGCATAGCCCAGGACAGCCACACCGGTTACGCTTACCAGAAGGCCAAACAGCTGAAACCACCCGATGTGTTCTCCAAGAAAAACATATGCCAAGAGTGCGCCGACCGCTGGAAACAACGCGGAAATTGCCGCAGTCAGCGCGGGGCCGATATAGTGGATGGCTGCAACATAGGCCGACATGCCTACCACGCCGCCCAGCAGATTAGCTATGGTAACAATTTGCCCGCCTCTCGTTCGTAGCGCGGCAAACGCGCCTCTGCACTGCTTTTTAAAGCACAGATACCCCAACAGCCAGACGGAAGAAAACGCATAATGCAGAAAATTGCTGATATACGGCGCTAAAAAAACAACCGTTGCGTTATCGCTGTAGGCAGGCGTGCACATGGCCAGCTCCAGTACAACAGTGTCCAGCGCAAACAGGATCCCTGCAAGTAATCCGAGAAACATATCATTACTCCGAAGTTCATGAAATATGCGGTGCGATCCGGTTTTGCCGATAAAACCGATTGGGAACATGGCGCCCTGTTTCCCGCGCAATCCGCACAGGAAACGGCCATTTCCCCGAAATCACTCTGCCGTTTCCAGCACGGCATTTGCCGGTTCGGCCAGAGCAGAATGCGGAGAGGCTGCTCCGGGGGCAGGCCCCCGAAGCAGCTGAAGCAGTGCAATACCGCTTCTCCGCAGCCGAACAAGCAGACAGCGCTCAGCAGATCAATACTGAATCGTCAAAGCACGCTGGTAGATGCGGACATAGTCATCCACCGTCAGATCTCTGGGATTGCCGATGGTTTGAGGATCGTCAAACGCAGCCTGCGCAAGACGGGGAATGTCATCTTCCGTGACGCCAAAGGTGGCAATACTCTTGATGCCAATGTCGCTGGCCAGCTTATGTACCGCCTCCACGGCAAGCTTTGCGCCCTCGCTCTCGGTGAGACCGGTGGTATCCTCGCCCAGCGCCTCGGCAATCCGCTTATACTTGCCAGGCTCGCCCATCCAGTTGAATTCCATCACAGGCACCAGCGTTGCGGCGACCGCCTTGCCATGAGGAATGGGAAAAATGCCGCCGAGGGTCTGTGTCAGGGCATGGACGGCGCCGGCGCTGTCCGTGCCATAGGTGGCGCCGGCGAACATCGCGCAAAGCGCCATGCCGTAGCGTGCCTCCAGATCGCTGCCGCAGGCCACCGCTCTGCGCAGGTACTTACCGGCCAGTTCAATGGCATACAGGGCGTAGCAGTCCGTAATCGGCTGTGCATAAGCGCAGGTATAGCACTCAATTGCGTGGCAGAGCGCGTCCATACCGGTACCGGCGGTGAAGTCGGCAGGCAGAGAGGTCTGCAGAGTCGGGTCAATAAAAGCGACATGCGCAGCCATTTCCACGCCACCGACATTGAACTTGTACTCCCGCTTCGTATCCTTGATGACCGCCCAGAGAGTTACTTCGCTGCCGGTGCCCGCCGTTGTGGGGATGGCAACCAACGGCGGAATCCGCTTGCTGAGGGGCTTCTTGCCCTCGGCGCACTCATAATCCAGAACCGGGCCGCCTTCCGCGATCTCAACGCCAATGGCCTTGGCAGAATCAATGGCAGCACCACCGCCCACGGCGATAAAGCCGTCGCAGCCGTTTTCACGATACGTTTTGGAGCCGTCCGCAATGTCTTCGCAGGTGGGTTCTCCGTGGATACCGTCAAAAATCACATAGTCGATGCCAGCAGCCTTGAGTGGAGCCTCAACCTTGGCAACCAGCCCGCAGGCGATCATGGGAGGCAGGGTCACAAGCAGAGGGCGCTTGATTCCGAGACGGCTGACCTCGGCGGGAAGCTGAGGCAGAATATTGATGCCGTGCACCATTCTGGTAGGAGACTCATAATGGTGCAGTTCATACAGGTTTTTCATGGTTTTTCCTCCAAAAAGATTTCTCTCGTTTGTTGTTTGCAAAAGGATCCATGCTGTCTTTGTCGGGAAGATTTTTCAAAATTGCGAATACTTAAAAAGCGCTTGCCAACACCCTGTAAAATGGTATATTATACATTATACAAGGTATGGGGGCGCACACGTGGAACCGCATACATACGCCATTGTTTATCGGGAGGTATTCAGGATGAAAAACGACAGCTTCACGCCGGCTGAGATTCGGGAAATGCTGGCATTGTCCCGTTCCGCGCTGCGTTACTATATTCAGAAGGGACTTCTGGAAGTGGGCAAAAGCGATGAAAACGGATACCATACCTTTACCCATAATAATCTGTCGGATCTGAGGAATATTTCATACCTCCGTCAGATGCTGGACTTCAGCATCAGTGATATTCAGGACTGCTTTAACGCATCGACGCCAGATGAATATGAGCAGATCCTCCTTAAGAAGAAGATGCTCCTTGAAAGCGAGATCGCGCAGAAGCAGTTGCAGCTGGAACGTTTGAACAGCTGGTCAAAATACCTTTCCCATCTGAAAAATTCCCCAGATTCCATTCAGGTAGTGGAATTTTCAGATTTTGCTTTTTCGGCGACCTGTTCACCCAATCTGGATAAGCTGGCGCTGCTGTGCACAAGCTTTACTCTGGAAAACGGAACTCCGGCCTTCGGCGGATACGGATACTGCCTTGACAAGGCTGGCAGTTACGAAGGGCATCCGGGCGACCTGGTCTACCGCTTCCCCGCAGGCAAGTACATCTATGCCGTGTGCAGCTCTGAATACCATATGGATGATCCCAACCTGCTGACGCCGCTTTTGGCATGGGCTAAGGAAAACCACAATCAGGTCAAGGGACCCATTCAGGTGGATTACTTTTTCCATATCAAACAGGAGAATGGCAGCTATCGGTATTTCTATGCTGTTACCATTCCCTTTGCCGACTGCGAAATCGAAGTTCATAAACAGGAGTATTGATTTCAGCAGGCAGGGTTTCTTTCGGACGAGAAGTGGATGAGCCCCACTTCTCGTCCATTATTTTCAAGAATTACAGAAGGATGGTGCTGACCTGAGGGATGTACGTAACGATCATCAGCACGGCAAAAAGTGCAATCAGGAAGGGCCACAGTGTCTTGAGCATATCCTCCAGCTTAACCTTTGCAACCGTCGCAGCGATGAACAGATTGGTGCCGTAAGGCGGCGTGCACAGACCGATGGTCAGGTTCAGGGTCATCATCACGCCAAACTGAACCGGAGTCAGGCCGGCAGCCTGCGCCACAGGCAGCAGGATGGGAGCAAGAATGGTCGTCGCGGGGATATTGTCCATCACGCAGCCCACCAGTAGCAGGAACAGGTTGATGATCAGCAGAATCAGAATGGGATTGTCAGTAATCCCTATGATGGTCCGAACCATCTTGCTGGGAATCTGAGCCAGAGTCAGATACTTGGAGAACGCCGTTGCCACCGCCAGCAGGAACATGGACAGGCCGGTCAGTTCCATGGCATCCTTGAATGCGACATACATACCCTTCCAGGTCAGCTCCTTATGCAGGAAGAAACCCACAAAAATAGAGTACACGCAGGATACAACGGCAGCCTCGGTGGGAGTGAAAATGCCGGAGTAGATGCCGCCCAGAATGATGATGGGGGACAGCAGGGACCACTTGCCCTCCCAAATATCCCGGCCGAGCTTTTTCAGAGAGACTCTCTCGCCCGCCACATAGCCCCTCTTTTGGGACATGATATAGCACACAATGCAGATTGCAACGGTCATCATGACGCCGGGCACAACGCCGGCCACAAACAGATCGCCGATGGAGGTGTTGGTGGTAACGCCGTAAACAACGAAGGCAACAGAGGGCGGGATAATCAATCCGATGGTGCCGGAGCAGGCCACCAGGCTGGCCGAATATTCGCGGTCAATCCCCTTTTTGGTCATCTCGGGAATCATGATGCCGCCGATAGCGGAAGCCGTTGCATTTGCGGAACCGGAAATAGCGCCAAAGAACATGCACGTCACAGCGGTAACCATGGACAGTCCGCCGGTAATGTGTCCCACAATATCATAGAACACGTCCACCAGACGGCGGGCGACGCCGCCCGTACTCATGATCGTGCCGGCCAGGATAAAGAACGGAATCGCCATCATGGGGAAGGAGTCCAGGCCGGTAGTCATGGACTGCGCGATGGTGATCAGCTGCATGTTTGAGAAAAAGATGAAGGTGAAAACCGTAGAAATACCGATGGCGTAGCCAACGGGAATACTCAGAGCAATCAGCAGAAACAGGCTGCCAAACAGAAAGACAACATCCATAAATTACACCTCCTGTTTTCCGGTCAGAATCTGATAGATATTCCCGATCAGTCGCAGGGAGTAAGTAAAGCTACCGATCGGCATGGCAGCGTAAATCAGCCACATGGGGATGTTCACTGCCGTAGAAGTCGTTCCCGCGCTTATCAGGAAAGCGACCATCTTCACGCCCCAGAAAATAAAGAACACATTGACCGCGCACACGGCTGCGTTTACCAGAATTTCAAGGATAAAGCGCACCTTTTGATTGAAGTTCTTCGTCAGCATGGTGATGCGGATGTGAACCTTGCTGCGCTCCGCCAGGCTAACGCTGATCCAGCACTGCCAGATGAACAGGTATCGGGCGATTTCCTCGCTCCAGGAAAGGGAATGTCCCAGTTCCCGGCAGCAGACCTGCACAAAAACCAGCGCTAGAGAAAACATGAAGCTGTATACCAGAAATTTCTCTTCAACTTCGTTCAGGTAGTATATAATACCTTTTTTCATTTCTCTCCTCCATAAATGAGATTTGAACATCTGAGGGAATACCGGCGGCCCGCGCTCCCAGGGCGGGGTCGCCGGTCAAAGATAACGTCTGCGATTATTTGCTGTAGCTCAGAGCCAGATCCATGACGTCGGAGCCGACAATGTCGCGATACTGGTCGTACAGAGGCGCGACCTTCTCCTTGAACGCATCGCGCTGCTCGTCAGAGAGATAGCAGATCGTCACGCCTTCGCTCGCCATCTTGTCCAGATAGCCCTGCTCCAACTTGACGGAGTCCGCGCGCTGCGCCTCGCAGCAGATAGCCAGTCCATCGATAACGGCCTGACGGATATCCTCGGGCAGGCTGTCCATGTAGGACTTCTTGCAGACAGCAAGGCCGTTGCTCAGGGTGTGGTTCAGGGTGGTGTAGTACTTCTGCACCTCATAGAACTTGGCCAGATAGGTCTGCTCGGCGGAGTTGTCCTGCGCCTCAATAGTGCCCTGCTGCAGACCGGTGTAGATTTCATTCCAGCTCATGGGAGTGGGGTTTGCGCCCAGCATGGTGAAGGCGTCCACATACATGGGCACTTCCATGACGCGGACCTTGATGCCCTTCAGATCGTCGGGGGTGTAGACCTCGCGGACGCTGTTGGACAGGGCGCGCCAGCCGTAGGTAAACACACCGTAGCAGGCAAAATCGTTCTCCGCCAGCCAGCCGTTGTAAATCTCGCCCAGTTCGCCGTCATAAGCCGCGGTAGCCGCCTCGAAGGAATTGAAGAGGAAAGGAAGCTCATAAATACCGAACTTGGCACCATAGGCAGTCAGATTAGAAGACGCCATGTTGCCCATCTGAATCGAGCCGAGGTTGATGGCTTCCAAAACCTCACGGTCGCCGCCCAGCAGACCGTTTGCAAAGATCTGAACGTCCATGCGGCCGTCGGTCTTTTCTTCAACATACTTCTCAAATTCCAGCAGATGCTGATTCAGAGGGCCGTCCTCGGGATCGGCGTGGGCGACCACGAAGGTGTACTCCGCCTTGCCGGAAGATGCGGAACTGTCGGTGCTGGTACTGTCGGTACTGCTGTTTCCGCCGCAGGCGGTAAGGGACAGAGTCATCACCAGTGTCAGCGCCATGGCAAATAGCTTCTTCATCATTTCGTTTCCTCCAAATTTTTTATTCAGTCGATTCTGGACTTTCCAATAACGTCTTTATTCAAAAGTGAAACCGACGGATATTCCCCGTTCTTCAGAGCCTTATACATCATTTCGACCACCTGCGTCCGCAGATCGACCTCGGCCTCTTCGGAATAGTACGCCACGTGCGGCGTCAGAATCACATTCTTCAATCCCAGCAAGGGCGTCTTGAAGGTGACCTCGTCTGCCAGAACATCCAGACCCGCGCCGGCAAGATGTCCTCTGCGGAGCAGATCGGCCAGAGCATCCTCATCAATAATCCCGCCCCGGGAGGAGCAGACGATAATCGCGCCCTTCTTCATCTTTTCCAGATGCTCACGGCTCATCAGGCCGCGGGTGCTGTCATTCAGCGGCGTATTGACGGACACATAGTCGCTCATGGCCAGCAGATTATCCAGCTCGTCCACACGCTCTACGCCAAGCTCGTCGCAAACGCTCTGGGGCAGATACGGATCCCATGTTGCCACCCGGAAGCCCAGCGCTTTCAGCGCAGGGACAACCTCTCTGGGAATCCGTCCCAGGGACACCATACCGTAAACCTGGCCGTCAGGACGATACATCCTGATATCGTTATAGTTGCCGTCGCCGCGCTGCGTGCGGGCGTTCAGTTCCGCAATATAGCGTCCGCAGGAAAGCGCCAACACCATCGTGTGCAGGGCGACCTCCTTCATGCAGTAGCCGGGCACATTGCAGCCTAGCACGCCGTGCTTGCTGAAGGCATCCAGATGGAACTGCTCAAAGCCGACGCCGCGGCGCACAAAGATTTTCACCTTGGGCATCTGTGCCAGCAGCTCATCGGTCACCTCGAGATAGTCCACCGCAACGGCATCCGCATCCGCACCGTATTTCAGGAACTCGGAATCCGGCACACCCCTGACAATTTCAAGCGCAACATCCGAATCGGTGCCGATCACCTCTTTTTCGTAATCAAGATTTTCCAGTTCGGTGGGGTTCCAGTAAAGAATTTTCATTTTCGCCATTACAACTCACACGTTCCTTTCTGATCCGAAGTTCAGCCGGAAATCACGCCATGTCTGATCAGGCAGGCCTTCATATCCTCGCGCATCTTGTTGGAGGGAGGATCGATGGGCTTTCTGGGCAGGCCACCGGGCAGGCCCATCAGGTCGAGAGCCAGCTTCACGGGGCCGGGATAGGGCTCGGCTTCCAGCAGCATGATGAGGTCATTCAGCTCAATGGCCATGTGAGCCGCTTCCTGCACGTTATTCTCACGAATGCAGGCGTAAATCTTTTCCATGGTCTTGGGAACGATGTTATGCACAACGCCCATGGAAGCGCTGCCGCCGGCAGCCAGACAGGGGACAGCCAAGCTGTCATAGCCGGTGGCGACATTGAAGGTGTCGTTCTTCGCGGTCAGGCCGATCAGCTTGGCCGTGCAGTCCATGTCCTCCGTGTTTTTAATACCAACGATGTTGTCCAGCTCCGCCAGACGCGCCAGACACTGGGAGGACATGTTGGTCGTTGTTGCGCCACTGTAATGATAGATGATGATATTGATTTTGGATTTCTCCGCGACTTCCTTATAGTAATCGTAGAGCATGTCCTCAGACATGATCATGTAATACGGCGTGATAACCAGCGCGGCATCCGCGCCGCACTCGGCGGCATAGTTGCACAGCTCGATGGTCTGGGAAGCTCTCATGCAGCCGGTGCCGGCCACCACATCAATGCGGCCATCGGCAGCCTCGCAGGCGGTCTTAATCAGAGCCTTCCGCTCCTCGGTGGTCATCATCATGTATTCGCCCGTGCTGCCGCCGGCAATAATGCCATGCAGGCCCGCATCGGCCAGATAATTCACCAGTGTTTTAACGCCTTCAAAATCAATGCTCTCATCTGCGTGGAAGGGGGTGGGAATTGCCGCATACATACCTTGAAGCTTGTACATTTTAATTCTCCTCACTACTACTTAATTTTTTCTCTCTCGCGCAAGACAAATAACCATGATCCTTTGCATAGAGTATGATAAGGCTGGTTCCTACGACCATGTCAATACTTTTTTGTCTATTTTTTTACTTTTTTCGGTCTCTATTTTACTGTCAGCTTTTATTTTTAGTTATATTGCATAATAAAAATCAGCAAAATAACGATAAGGGTGAGCCTTGCCGACTTCCCTTATCGTTATTGCAATCCTATTCCGAAGTTACCTTCAGCCGCTTATCCGTCGATATGAGGAAGGATCGTCTCCACTTCCGCATGGGGACGGGGAATCACATGGACAGACAGCAGCTCACCCACACGCTGCGCCGCCGCAGCGCCCGCGTCCGTAGCGGCCTTGACTGCCCCCACATCGCCGCGCACCATCACCGTCACAAGACCGCCGCCCACGTGCTCCTTGCCGATCAGATGGACGTTTGCCGCCTTCACCATGGCGTCCGCCGCCTCGATGGAGCCGACCAGCCCCTTTGTCTCAATCATGCCCAGCGCTTCGTTTCTCTCGTTCATAATCATATCCTCCTTTTATTCAGCCTTTGCAATCGTCGGCAGAATGCCTTCCACATCCGCATGGGGGCGGGGAATCACATGGGCGGACAGCAGTTCGCCCACACGCTGCGCCGCCGCAGCGCCCGCGTCCGTAGCGGCCTTGACCGCCCCAACGTCGCCGCGCACCATCACCGTCACAAGGCCACCACCCACATGCTCCTTGCCGATCAGATACACATTTGCCGCCTTCACCATGGCGTCCGCCGCCTCAATGGAAGCAACCAGACCTTTTGTTTCGATCATACCCAAAGCCTCATTCTTAATGCTCATAATTCAATTCCTCCTGTTATTTGAAAATTACGCTTTGACTATCGTAATGGCCGACTTTGCCGACAATCCCAGTGCATTTGCCTCTTCTGTATCAACATGGCACTCCAGCGCCGACTGCTCGCTGACACGGATCTTTACGTGGGAAATCTCACCGCCCCGGTCGCCTTCAACCCTGATCGACACCACATCGCCGTTGGCCACGCCGAAGTGTGAGGCATCCTCCGGCCTCATATGGATGTGGCGCTGGGCAATCATCAGGCCTCCGGCGGCCTGCACACAGCCCTTTGGGCCGACAATGGTAATGCCGGGAGTTCCGGACAGGTCTCCGGACATCCGCAGCGGCGCAGAAATACCCAGTTTAAACCCGTCGCCGCAGAGAATTTCCACCTGTGTCTGCGTCCTGACCGGCCCCAAAACCCGGACGTGCTCAATGGCGCCGCGGGGACCGACAATGGTAACCGTCTCACGGCACGCAAACTGCCCCGGTTGCGAAAGGTCTTTCATTTTCGTCAGTGAATAGCCCGGGCCAAACAGCGTGTCCATATCCTTCTGGGAAAGGTGGACATGATGGTTGGACACGCCCACCGGAATTCCGGCGGAGCCACAGGAATCATTCCCGCTCCGGTTCATCGCGTCAAGAAGTGCGCCGATCAGTTCTTCCAACTGTCTGTCCATCTCCGTCAGCTCCCCGCCTGCATTGTTTTGACCAGTTCCTCTACCAGCGCGGACAACTGTCGGCTGTCAAGGCTCCGGATGGCCTCCGTCTCCGGCGCAAACGCCTCAGGCGACCGGTAATCGGACACCGGTGGCTTCGCGCCGTCGTTATTCCCGCTACGGCAGCAGCTGACCGTGCTGCGGAAGGTCGGATCGCTCTCCACCAGAGTCGTAACATCCTTCAGGCCGTAGACCACCTTTTTTATGTTCACCAGGTGCATCGGCGTCACATTTTCGGATGTTGCGCTGCCACCCCAGGTGCCGCATCCTAGGGTAAATGCGGGAGCAAGCGCGGTGCTTGCGCCGGTACCCCCCTGTGTGCCGCCGGTATTGACCAGAATGCGGGAGGCAGGCTTTTTGGAAAATTCGCGCACAATCTGCGGATCCTCCGTATGGATATTCATTGTGTGCCCGATCCCGTTCTGAAGCAGCCTGATGCTCAGTTCGCACGCCTCATGCCAGTTCTTCACGGTATAAAAACCAAGCACGGTGGTCAGCTTTTCGTAGGAAAGCGGATAGCCGTCCCCCACGCCGGTCTGCTCTCCCAGCAGCACCCGCGTGCCCTCCGGAATGGAAATGCCTGCCGCCGAGGCGATCACCTGCGGCGATCTGCCTACGTATTTCGCGTTCATGGAATGTCCGCCGTTTTTGAACAACAGCTTGCAGACTTTGTCCGTTTCCTCGGCAGACATAAAGTAGCCGCCCTGCTTTTTGAATTCGGCGATTACCTGTTCCCGGTTCACCTCCTCGCAGATGACCGACTGCTCCGAAGCGCAGATGGTGCCATTATCGAAGGTTTTTGACGCCATGACATCCATAACCGCACGGCGAACGTCCGCCGTCCGCTCAATATAGGCCGGAGAGTTGCCCGCGCCGACTCCCAGCGCCGGCTTGCCGGAACTGTACGCCGACTTTACCATTCCCGGACCACCGGTGGCGATAATCAGGGAAACCTCCCGGCATTTCATCAGTTCGTCGGTTGCGCCCATCGTCGGCATTGACTGACATCCGATGATATTGGCCGGTGCACCCGCAGCCACCGCGGCATCCCGCATCAGCTGCGCAGCCTTTAGTGTACAGTTAAGCGCGGCGGGATGCGGAGAAAATACAATTGCGTTTCGAGCCTTCAATGCGATCATGGATTTATAAATCACTGTGGAGGTGGGGTTTGTGGACGGGACGATTCCAAGCACCAGCCCTACCGGATCCGCAACCTCCATCATTTTCTTCTCCGGATCCTCCCGGATAATTCCCGCGCATTTCATGTCCCTAATGGAATCGTATACCAGACGGGAGGCCATGTGGTTCTTATAGGTCTTGTCCTCCACCTTGCCGAAGCCGGTGTCCTCAACCGCCATTTTCGCAAGCATGACCGCGTTCTCCTCCGCCGAGCGCACCATGCTCTGAAGGATGCGGTCCACCTGCTCCTCCGTATACTCCGCAAACTGGACGGCCGCCGCCTTCCCCAGTCTGGCAAGGTCTCTGCTCTCCTGCATGGAGCGCAGATCATAGTCAAAGCTATCCATCTAATCATCCTCTCCTTATGATTTTTTGTGCGTATTCCAGAAGTTCCCGGATCAAAAGTTCCTTCCCGGCCCGCGAAATCTCTCTTCCGGCAATTCCTAGGCCGCTGTACTGGCGAGCCAGCCTGCGAAGCTTTACGGTGGAAAGGGAGTGAAGCCGTCTTTCCGCCTCCTGCAGGCCGTATTTCCGCACCAGACCGCCGACATCCGTCTCCGCAATCTGCGGATCAATGACCGCCGCCTTCTGCGGTGCCGGTTCTATCGGCCAGCTGTCCTGCTCTGCATTTCCCGTCGACCCCCAACAGCTCAGCGCGTCGTGAGGGCGGGGAATCACATGAACGGATTGCAGTCTCCCGACACGTCCCGCTTCCGCCGCTCCGGCGTCCACCGCAGTCTGAACGGCGCCGACCTCCCCGGTTACGGAAACCATTACCAGGCCTCCGCCCGTATATGTTTTCTCATACAAAGCCACCTGAGCGGCCTTCAGCATGGCGTCCGCTCCGGCAATCGAAGCTGTCAGCCCCCAGGTTTCAAGCAATCCCAAAGCCTCCATCGTATGCGCTCACTCCATTTCATACGGAACAGCAGAAGATCTTACAGCGGCTCTCCGCCAGAAGTTCCCCGCAGGTTTCCTTCGGGAGGAACACGCAGTCGCCGGTTTTGACCGTATAGCGTCTCTCTCCAATCCGCAGGCAGAACGCCCCTTCCACCGCGTACAGGATCTCATCGCGCTCCCGGGTGCGCTGCCTTCCGCCGTGATTGATCTCCAGCAGGCTCACGGAGAACGGCAGGCTCCGGCCAAATTCCAACTTTTGCCGTCTGACGCATCCGCCCTCCTGATCCGCGTCCATGCGGACGGTTTTTCCGTCAATAACACGTGCGCCGCTGGGATCTTCGCTGTACACATACGGTCTCTGCGTCTCCAGCAGCTTTTCGCAGAAATCCGGCGAAAGCCTTTCCTGTCGGATCAGGCTCTGGAGGACGTTGAAAACCAGCTCCTGCGTAATCGCGCCCGCCCCGATTTCCGGATCGGCAGACGGTTCTTTTCTCTCATCCGTAAAGATCAGGCGGACGCCCAGCTTCGCAGCGGTGTCCCTCGCGGACGGCGTAACAATCGTATAGTGGTCAACCGCACAGGAAAGGGTGCCGGATTCCGCCAGCGCTTCAATATCCTTTTCGCAAATCAGTTTCTTCATCGATTCCCTCGTTTCCTCGTTTTCAGCTGTCGCAGGGACAATCCTCGTCAATGATTCCGATGACTGCCGCGTCCACCGGGATTGTATCGTCTCCCACCATTTTTCGAGCGGAGGAACCACAGACAATGAGCACTCTCTCCCCAATGCCAGCGCCTATCAGATCCGCCACCACCAGACGCTCGTTCTGATGCTGTCCGCCGGTCAGTTCCGCCATCATGAACTTCAAGCCGTTCAGGGATTCCGCTTTTCTGGTCGCCCATACGTTATCGATCAATCTTCCGATCAGCATGCGTTTTTTCCTCCCCTCAGCTGCTTTTCTATTCTTAATATCGCTTCCTCAACCGAGGCCGTGTCGCCGAAGATTGCCAGCAGGATCATATTCTGCGGACAGCTTCCCCGTATATCCGCCACTGTCACGCCAGACGTTTTCTCCGCAATATCCGCTGCGGGAATCATTTCAATCATGCGCCCCTGTACAAGACCCACGGCGTCTGCGCCCTGCGCAGCCTTCTGTCCAACTGTCGTTCCCGCCCTGCGCAGCAGGATATCAATGGCGCCGCCGGATGGATTCTTAATGATATATGTCTCCATACCATACCCTCTCAATCAGGTTCCAGACAGCTGAGCGCGATCCCCACAGGTGTGACAAACATGGGATTTTCCGGTTTGTATACCGGAATGCCAAGCTTTTCGCTCAGCAGGACTTCCATTCCCCCCAGACAGCTTGTCCCCCCAACGAGGTAGATTTCCCCAACATCCCATCCGCTGATGTGCCGCGCAATAATCGAAGCAACCTTTTCAATTACAGGCTTCAGGATCGGCAGCAGTTCTCTGTGATGCGCCGGATCCCGCTTATAGCGCTCCGTCTCCTCATAGGGCAGCCGCATGGCCCCGGCCAGCGCAAGGGAAAAATGGGTGCCGCCCGTAGCCTCGTCGCCCGCATAGACAACCCTGCCGCCTTGCAGAATGGAAATTCCCGTCGTTCCGCCGCCGATATCCACAATGGCTCCATTCTGAATATGGAGCACCGCGTTTGCGGCAGTAGACTCGTCCAGCAGCGCCGTCAGCTCAAAGCCCGCCGCCTGTACGACATTCTTTACCGCGCCGCCGTCAAGCGCATCGGTTCCGGGCGGGATCGCGGCTGCCGCGTAAAGCAGTTCCGCGCCCAGAGCGGTCTCCAGCTTCCGTTTCATCTCCCGTACAAGATCAACCGCACGGATATAATCGACAACCATGCCGTCCCTGACAACGTCCGCGTATTGATACTGTCCAGCAACCGGCGTTCCGGTCTCGTCAACCACCGCCGTCACAACGCACGCGGTTCCAAGATCCACGCCGCAACGATACCGCGCGCCCGTCCTGTGTACGGTTTTTTTGCAGGCGGCTTCAAATCGGCGCACCACATCGTTGCATGCCTGAAGCGTTTCCATGCTATGTTCCATTTTCTTCCTCCCGTACCCGAAGCGATAACGCGGCCATGTCCTCCGCAACCCCGAGGTCTTCCCATATCTCCCAGCAGGCATCGTTCAGTTTCCCGTCCTCGCAGGAAAGCAGCAGCGCAAACCTCAGCGAATAGATTGCAAGCCACAGCTCCATCAGTCCGTCCATCGGGAACGCCATCGGCTGAGAAAGCAGTGCGTTCAGCCCGCCGCCCGCCTCGTCCGCGTCAGTTCCGGACGGCTCATACAGACCGGCGCGGACGGCTTTCGCCCGAATGCCGTCATATCTCGCAAGCAGCCGCGCAAGCGGTTCTTCCTTCTGCCTCTGGGACCGGGCGCGTTGTCCGGCGCAGCGTATCAGAGCGTCCGCCGTGTCGAAGGCTCTGGTCAGCAGTCCTTTTTTCCACGGGGCGTCCGATTCCGCCGTTATCAATGAACGGATTGACGGGCAACAGATCTCGCGGGTCAGCGAAGGACGGATCACCGGACTCTCCCTGCGGATTCCGTCGTCAAAGCGCACCTTCCGATCCCTTAAAAACTGAACCGCACCCGGAGTCAGCTTTTCCCTCGGCTTCGGGTGGTACACAGAGAAGGGGCAATTCCGGAATTGTTTTCTGATATCATCCTCCGTCAGAAATTTCATTCCATCAGCTCCTTTCCATATATTGAGACAGGATGGCGTTCAGTCCCTGAGAGCCCGCTTCGGAACCGTCTGACAGGAAAATTGGGCCATTTACCCCGGCCAACTGCAGGCGTTTCCTGCAAAAGTCAACGTTTTCAGGACAGACGTCCGTTTTTGTAATCACGCCGGCCACCGGTCTGGTAAAGGCGCAGGCAAAACCCGGGGAATAGAAATCCATTTTTGCGGACGCATCCAGCAGAAGCAGGATGCACGCGGCGTCCTGCGCGGCCGCAATTAGGTGGCGGTACAGTCCTGCATTTTCCACATAGGCTCCCGGGCATTCCATTGTTTTTTCCCGGTAAACCGGCTCCATTGTCCGAACCTTTGGCAGGCTCCTTTTCTCGATAAATTGCGCCAGCGTTGTTTTTCCGCATTGCGTGGCTCCCGCCAGCATAATATATTTTCGTTTCATGACCGCGTTGTTTCCACAACCGTAAAGCCCATCCTGCCCCGCATCATGTCGCATACGGCTCTCAGCGCCGTCTCCACGCTCTGCACGTCTCCCAGCAGTACAACGGATCCTGTAAACCGGTCAAGGAATCCAATCCCGACATCTGCGGCCTTGGCCGCCACATCCGCCGCGATAATGGACGCCTCATAAGGAGAAATCGTCAAAATTCCGATTGCCTCACGCCGTTCAAGCCCCAGCCGGTCGTAAATATCCGGCGCTGGCGAAGCAATCACATGCGCAATGGTGATCTGCTTGCCGGGAACGGATTCCTGAATAATGCGCTCCAATCCCTGCCCCATAGTTCTCTCCTCCGTTTCCAGCCGTCAATGTCTGACGATGTTGACCGGCAACCCCGCCTGCCGGAACTGTGTCTCAATCCGGCTAAGATCCTCCTCGGAAAGGCTAGGATCGTCCCTGATCGGGTACTCCATATCCAGCTGCCGGTATTTCTGCACGCCCATCTTGTGGTATGGAAGCAGGTCAACGCCTTTCAGATTCGGGCAGGCCTTATAGGGATACAGAAAGTCAATCACGCCTGCAATATCCTCCGGGGCGACGTTGACTCCTCGAAGCAACGGCATCCGGATCCTGACATTGTTGCCGCTGCGCAACAGCAGCGTCAGATTTTCCAAGATCCGCTCGTTGTGAACGCCGGTCCACTGGTTGTGCTGGAAAGTGTCGATCTGCTTGATGTCGAAAAGAAACAGATCCACAAATTCCATCATACTGCGGACGGTCTCCTCCATCGCATAGCCGCAGGTCTCAACAGCCGTTGAAATTCCCTCCTGTTTGCATGCCTGAAGCAGGCTGACCGCCGCTTCTGCCTGCGCCATGACCTCGCCGCCGCCCAGCGTCACGCCGCCGCCGGAAATGTCATAGAACATGCGATCCTCCCGGATGATCTCCAGCAGCTCCGAAACGCGCTTTTCTTCTCCCGCGATCTCCAACGCATGGGTAGGACAGACATCCAGGCATTTCCGGCAGCCAGTGCATTTTACAGCTCTGTCTACCATGTGCCGCAGTTCCTGCTGAGAAAATACATGGATTTTCTGAGGGCAGACCTCCACGCATCTTCCGCAATTAACGCAGACGTCCTTTTTAAACATGACCTGCGGCGTCCGCACCAGTCCTTCCGGATTTGCACACCATTTGCAGCGAAGCGGGCAGCCCTGAAAAAACACAAGCGTGCGAATCCCCGGCCCATCGTACACATTATATTTTTGTATATTGAAAATTCTGGCTTTTCTTTCGGTCATCCCGGCTTCACCCGTTTCTATTTCTCATCGGCCCGCTCAGAGCTTTTTCAGCATGGTTCTGCTGATAATCTCATCCTGCACATCCTTGCACAGCTCCGTAAAGAACGCGCTGTATCCGGCCACGCGCACAATCAGGTCTCTGTGGGCGTCAGGATGCCTTTGAGCATCGATCAGCGTTTCGTTGTCCAGATAGTTGAACTGCATTTCCCCATTGCCCATGGCACAGGCTGTACGCAGCAGCGCAATCAGGCCGTTTTCGCCCTCCGGCGTGTCCAGAAGGCCGCCCATGATCTTGAAGTTATGCACCATGCCGATATTCATGGACTCATTGTTCAGCTTCGATACGGACTTGATAATAGCTGTGGGGCCCTTATAGTCCGCCCCCTGGGACGGGCTGATGCCGTCGGACAGCGGCAGCCATGCCTTCCTGCCTCCCGCGGACGCCCCCGTCATCTGGCCGAATGGCGTGTTGTTGGAAATGGAAAGCGTTCCGTGAGACATCACGGAATACAGCGTGCGATATCTGCGGTGCTCCTCCTCCGTAAAATAAATCAGATCCGCCGCGATCAGATCGGCGTAATCATCGTCATTGCCGTACTTCGGTGCCTTCAGACAATCGCTGCGGATCTGGTCGTAACCGGCGAAGTCCGCTTTCAACGCCTCGTTGAGCTGTTCCAGTGTATATTTCTTTTCATCGAACACCAGCTTTTTGATGGCTGCCATGGCGTCTGTGTAAGTAGCAAGTCCGCTCCAGACAACGCCGGGGCCAAAATTATACATTGCGCCGCCGGCAGAGACGTCCCGCCCTTTTTCCATGCAGCCCTCATACATAATGGACATCAGGGGCTTCGGAACCAGAGCGCGCTGCACGCGCTGGGAGATAACCGTCATGATAGCCGTCCAGTAGGTGATATACCGGATCTGGTCCTTAACCGCCGCGTCGAACTCTTCAAAAGTCCGGTACTGGCTGAGGGGACCGGAATCCGGCGTGACTTTCTTTCCATACCAGAGTGGCATCCCGTGGTTAAGCACAAGCTCAATGCAGATCGGCCATTGCGTATAGGACGTGGAGGTCCACTGATACAGGCGTCCAGACTTCTGCGGTTCCACGCAGCCCATCAGGCAGTAGTCTCGCGCATCCTCAAGAGATACGCCCTTTGCCAGCATCATCTTAATGTGCGTTTCGTCAAAATGGCATGCGGGGAAGCCCATTCCCGCCCGGATGACCTGTACGATCTTTCGCATGAATTTGTCCGGCGACTTGCTGTGAATCCGCACGGCAAGAGACGGCTGATAAATCTTCACATGCCGTACAGCGTCCATCAAAAGGTAAGTCAGTTCGTTTTCCGCCGGCTGTCCGCTGCGGTCCACGCCGCCGACGCACATATTGACAAAGGGCTGATAGCCGGCGAAGAACTTGGACTGCCCCTCCGCCGTCACCCATATCATCTCCGAGAGCTTGATCAGGAAGCATCCCGCGATCTCAAACTGCTCGTAATTGCTGGCAATACCCTTTTCCAGATCAGATTTGTAAAACGGATACATATACTGATCCACGCGGCCCACGGACATTCCGGTCTGGTTCTCCTCCACCACCAGAAGAGACTCGATGGTAAACACGGACTGAACCGCTTCCCAGAAGGTTCTGGGCGCATGGGCGGGTACCCACGCATTGACCTCCGCGATTTTTTCCAGCTCATGCCTGCGCTTTTCATCCGGGCATTTAGTGGCTAGTTCCAGCGCATATTCCGACATGCGCCGCGCGTAAATCATGACACCTTCCGTTGTGTCGATCACGGATTTGTAAAAATAGATTTTCTCCAGATCATCAGGATGGGAATAATCCAGCTGTTCCAGATGTTCTCTGGCCTCTTTCTGGATATCCAGCATTCCCTTTTTCATCAGGATCACATCGTACCCCGGGTTTGAATCGCCGCCGCCGGAGGTCGCGTGATAAGAACAGTCGGAAACAAAGGATTCCCCGGACAGTTCCCATCCGCCGCATTCCCGATACTGCGTCTCGCAGTATTCGTCCACGGATTTCCCCTCCCAAAAGGGGAATATTTCCTCCCGGCAGACACGCTTGTCCTCCTCAGAGATGAAAAACGGATCCTGAGGCCGTGTTCCAACGGTTTCCAGTTCATCGCGCAGCCAGCGCCATGCAATATCCGGCGAAAACGCGCCCGCCCGCGGCGCGCCGCAGGGTGCACCCACGATCAGCTCGTCATCCTGAATGACCAGCGGTGCGGTCTCGCAGCTGTAGCGGAACGCCTTGCCCCGCAGTTCAATCGGCGGCAGACCCGGGTTTTCCTTCATGATCCTGGTTTTAGCCCGGGCAGCGTGAATGGAAATGGAAGGCTGCTGTTTCATATAATGCGCCTTCAGGCGCTGCAGCCGCTCCGTCATCCCGTTCGGAATCCCATCCTCATCCAGTCCCGGCGCTGAGGCGGCGTCCTTTTTCTCCTGCCTGCTTTCCTTCCGCGCATCCAGTTCTCTGGACGCCTTCAGCAACATTGCCAGCAGCTGATCCTTCTGCTCCTGCGGCAGATTTTGAGCTGCTCTGGCAAACTCCGCAGAAATATTCTGAATATTCAAAAATCATCATCCTTTCTCACAGGAACTTTCCCTCATATGCTTTTTCAAGCAACACGGAGAGCTCCTCCGCCTTGGGGCTTACCGGATTGCCCGGCGTGCAGCGGTCCTCCAGCGCCAGCCCGATCAATTCGCTTTCGGCCGCGCCCAGCGCTTCCTTCGTAACGCCGCGGATCGCCGAAAGGCGGTCAGGCATGCCCAGTTCCTTTTTCAGGCGCTGAACGGCGTAAATAATTTGCAGGGTTCCTTCCCTGGGCGTCCGGGCCGGAAGGCCGATTCTCTCCGCAAGCCTCTGATATTTTTTTGCGGCAGAGCTGTCCCTGCGGACGCAGATGCCGCCGTTGTAGGCAATCACCTGTTCCATTAACAGCGCGATGGCCCGTCCGTGCGGAATATGGAAACGCGCTCCAACGGCGTGGGACAGACTGTGGTTAATGCCAAGGTTTGAATTTGTGAACGCCATGCCCGCCATGCAGGAGGCGTTCTGCATATGCTCTCTGGCCTGCGTATTTGACGGATCCGCATAGAATACCGGCAGCCATTTAAAGACCAGCGCAACCGCTTTCTCCGCCAGCGCATCCGTATAGTCGCTGGCTCCGCAGGAAACATACGCCTCTATGCCGTGGGACAGGGCGTCCATCCCGCTGTCGGCAATCACCGGCTGCGGAAGGCTTTTCAGGTAATCCGCGTTCAAAACCGCAAGATCCGGAGCCAGCGCATCATCGATCAGCACCTTTTTTGCGCCATTTACCGTGATGACGGAAAAATCAGTCACCTCCGACCCCGTTCCGCTTGTGGACGGGATGGCAACGAACTGCGGCCGCCTTTTCGCACCGCCGCGCTGCATGCTGAAATACAGCACCGCCTTTGCCGTGTCGATGGCAGCCCCGCCGCCAATGGCAATCACCGTATCCGCATCGTCCTGCTCACAACGGTAGAGGATCCCCGCTACCAACTCAACATCCGGCTCCGGCCGAACCTCCTGAAGCGTGACAGTAGAAAACCCGGCTGCGGCCAGCTTCTCCCTGATCTTGTCGCAAAAGCCCAGTTCCCGCATGATCGGGTCATGTACAATCAGCGCGCTTTTTCCCTTCAGCGCTGCAACGGCCTCATTCGCCTGGTCATGGAACACGACCTTCGTTTTCATCAAAAATTCATGCATCCCGTTCACCTTCATACTCACTTTAATCCGCGCGTTTCATCGCTTTTTCTAGTCTGCGTCTGAACATCTCCATATCAGACGCCTTTTCTGTCTCAGGCACAGGCGCGGACAGTTCCTCCACGCTTCGTACTCCGTACCCCACTTTCCGGATATAAGTCAGATTGGCAGGGGATACGTTATCCGCCGTCACGCCCAACCCCGCCGTTTCACCGCCCAGTGTCATAGCGGGGAACAGGCCGGTAGTCATCCCGATTCCGCCCAGCGAGGACGGCGTATTGACCAGCACGCGCGCAACAGGTTTTTTCAGTGCAAACTGTTCGATGACATGTTCGTCCCTTGAATGGATTACCAGCGTGTGTCCCTGTTTCCCGTGCAAAAGCAATTCAACACACTTCTCGCAGGCGTGTACCCAGTTGTCCTCCACATAATAGGCCAGAACCGGACAATATTTTTCTCCGGAATACGGGTTCTTCTCCGAAACATATTTCTGATGGGAAATCAGCAGCCGCGTATGCGGCGGGATCGTGAAGCCCGCCCTTTCCGCCAGAAATGTAGCGGGCTTTCCCACGGATTCGCCGTTTACGCCGCCGTCGGACGCGCGGAATACAATTGTCTCCAGCCGCTTCGCCTCTTCGTCCGTCATGAAGTAAGCCCCCATATCGGTGAACGCGGCCCGCACTGCCTCGGCAACCGGCGCATCCACCACTACAGACTGCTCCGCAGCGGCAGCCGCGCCGTTATCAAAGCATTTGCTCAGGATGATATCGCTTACAGCCTGCCGGATATCCGCAGTCCGTTCAATAAAGGCCGGCCCGTTACCGGCGCTGCCGTACAGGACGGGCTTGCCACTTCCTGCGGCAGCCGGCATCAGCGAGGGAACGCCCGTCATCAGAATCTGCGAAACAGCCCTGTGGCGAAGCAGTTCCCGTGCTCCCGCCGAACAGGGGCTGCGCAGATAACTGACGGCCCCCGGCGGAAGGCCACATTTCTCGGTGGCTTCCATCATAACGTCCATGGCCCGCGCTACCACGCGCTCCGTGCCGGGATGCGGCGAAACAATGATGCTGTTTCCGGACTTCAACGCGATGAGAACCTGATAGATCGTTGTGGAAACGGGGCTCACACGCGGGCAGAAGGCTGCGACCGTCCCCCGGGGTACGCCGATATCCGTGACGTACCCCGCGCAATCCCGGGCGAGAACCCCTACATACCGCATCCCGCGCATGGCCTGCCGCAGCTGGCGGCAGACAAAGCGGTTTTTCAGCAGTTTGTCCTCCCGGCGGCCAATGCCGGTTTCCACCGCAGACAGATCCGCAAGCTCCTCTGCATGTGCCTCCGCCTCATCTGCCGCACGCTCCACAAACAGATCCAGGGTTTCCTGCTCAAGCTCCCGCAGCGCCCGTTGCGCCTCCGTAGCCTCCTCCGCAAGAATCCGCGCTTCCTGTACGGACAGCAGATCGTAATCAACCATTTCTCTCATTTCAGTCATCCAGTCCATCGATTGAATAGCGCGCTATGATCTTATGGAGTTCCGGATGTGGCCCCGCAATCACAACGGAGCTGTACGGCTCCTGCCCCAGCGCTTTGACAGCCTTTACCCCCGCGTTCACGGCAGCCCGGCAGGCTTCCGTCTCGCCCTGCACCATAACGGAGACGTATCCATCGTAAATATTTTCATATCCGATCAGCTCCACGGCCGAAGCTTTCACCATGGCGTCCGCAGCCTCCATCAGATTGACAACGCCGAGGGTCTCAATCAGGCCGATCGCTTTCCAGTGAACAGCTGTTCCGACGGGCGTTTCCAGTCTGTGGGCATTGACAATCGCGTTGAGTGCATGGGCAGGACGCGGCATGACGTTTTCCACCGTCACCTTTCCAATCTTCCTGGCGGCTTCTCCGCCGGCTTTTACGGCAGCCCTGCATGAGGCAACGTCCCCCGTCATAAAGACGGTACACAGGGTTGATCCGCCGGCTTCCAGCGCGATCAGTTCCACATCGGCCGCCTTCAGCATTTTATCCGCCGCCTCAATGGCCGGCACAAGTGCGAGAGTTTCAATTAAAGCAAGAGGTGTTTCACCGCTGTAGCGCATAGGAGCCTCACTTTCCGCAGGTATCGCCGGTTATACTTCGATGGATTCAGAATACCATTTTGCAGAACCGCCGCATTGTCTATTCCGGATTCTCTCGTTGTAGAATTTTCCCGAATTCGTTTTATTTATTGGAAATATTATACTTTCCTGTATTTTCTTGTCCTCTGCATTCCTCAGGACGTTGCATTTTCCCGTTGATTTGCTACAATAGAGATTACACTTCAAAATAGGCTGCGGCGCGGCGTTTCCACATTCCCGTGCCGGCAACTGACTGCGGGAGGGATTTCTATGTCCACCGAACCGGATACTGCTGTGCATGTGCAGGCACTTCTCCGCAAGCTGTTCCATGACGACACAATCCTGTACGATCACGCGCAGTTTGCAGGCGGCATGACAAACTATAACTATATCGCCAATATTCACGGCGTTTCCTACATTGTTCGCGAGCCCGGCTTCAAAACGGATCAGATCATTGACCGTGCCGCCGAGCAAAAAAACAACCGAATCGCATCAGAGCTTGGAATCAACTCTGAGTGTATTTATTTCAACAGCGGATCCGGCATCAAAATCAGCCGGATGATCCCACACGCGCAAACCTTTACCGCCATCAATCCCGCTTCCGAGGACGCCATGGTCGCGGCAGCGTCGCTTCTCAGAAAGATCCACGGCAACGCCACGCCGTTTTCCAACCGTTTTGACTGGAGAGCCGAACTTTCAAAATACGAGTCCATCGTCCGCTCTCTGAATTGTAGTTTTTTTTCCGACTACACACAGCGTAGGGATCAGCTGTCCGCCTTTGTTGCCGAACACATATCTTCTTTCCGTTCCGTCCCCTGCCATAACGACACCGTCCCAGAGAATTTTCTGATGAAGCGCGGGCGAAGGGGAGCGTATCTGATCGACTGGGAATACTCCGGCATGAACGATCCGGCGTGGGACGTCGCCATGTATATTGGCGAAGCATGCCTGCCGGAAGATGCGATTCAGAAAATGCTGACCTATTACTACGGAACTTACAGCATTGACCCTGCGGAAACGATGAAGCTGAAATGTCTGGTCATGGCGCAGGATCTTCTCTGGTCCGTATGGGCCATGATCCGTCATTACAGCGGCGAGGATTTTCTGGACTATCTTTACAACCGCTACAACCGCTTTCGCCGCAATCTGACGCATCTGATGCTGGACAGCGCGTATTCCCTTGCGGATATGGTGAAGCTTTAACGCATAAAACCCCCGGCCAGCAGGCGCTTTGCCTGCTGGCCGGGGGCATTCGTTGCGGCGGACGTCACTCATCCTTCGGTTGATCCGGAGGGAACTTGTCCGCACGGTGAACCCGTCTATATCTCTGGGGTGTTATGTTCATGTGCTGCAAAAAAATCCGGTTGAAATACGCGGGATCCGAAAATCCGCACTCCGCCGAAATGCGGTATACGGGATAGTCCGTGCGCTCCAGCATCCCGCACGCCGCTCTGACACGCAGTACGGTAATATATTCCGTAAAGGACATGCCCACCTCTTTTTTGAACATTCTGGAAAAATACTGGGCGCTGACATAGACCCTGCCCGCAACATCCTGCAAGGTCAGCCGATCCTTGTAATACGTCTGAATATACCGCAGCGATTCCTGAATGAAGCCGCTCTTTCCTGTCTGCCCAGAAGCCGCCGCAGCCGGAACTCCCCCACCTCCGGAGGCGCTCCTCTCCTCGGCAGAGGCGGCCATCCCGTGGAGAACCGCGCTGAGGTCGCCGGGTTTGACAGGTTTGAGCATATATTCGAATACACGCAATCCAATCGCTCTCTGGGCGCAGAAAAAATTGGTACAGGCGGTCAATATGCTGATACAGCTTTGGGGAAGGAAGCCGCGGAGCTCCTGAATCATATCGATCCCATCCATATCCGGCAGCAGCACATCCAGCAGGATCAGCTCGGGGGCATGCTGTCTGGCGGTTCGCAGTGCCGCCGCGCCGGTTCTGGCGGTCAATATCGTGTATTTTTCCCGCATTTCCTCCCGAATCATGGAAAGGATAAACGCCCGCTCAAGGTCGTCGTTTTCCACGATCAATATGGCTGGCATCCGATCTTCCTCCCCCATGCCGCCGCGTACAGCGGCAGCTCACGCTTATTGTGGAAAGAGCTTACCGCCCTGACCCGTGAAACTCCCTGCGCTCCTTTGCAATCGTCACCAGGATCGTGCTGCCGCTCGTGTCAGATTTGATCACGTCCAGGCCGCAGGCTGCTCCATAATAGTCTTTCAGCTGCCGGTTAATCCTGCAAAGCGTCCAATCCCCGCTGAGGAACTGTCCCGCCCGCAGCGTCTCCAGCGTCTCCCGGGAAAAACCGTTTCCGTTGTCAACAATGTAAAATCTGATCTGGTTTCCATGGCTCTCCGCTTTTAGGCAAACCTCTCCGCCATCCTTTCGCAGCAGAATGCCGTGCAGCAGGGCATTGTCAATCAGCGGCTGCAGAACGCCGCCCGGAATGTGGTTCCGGCAAATATGCTCCGGCACGTCAATTACATATTTTAGCCGGGCCTGAAATCTGGCTTTCTGGATATAGAGGTATTTCTCAATGTGCTCAAGCTCTGCGCGGATGGTATGGAGCACAAGCCCCGGCTGAGAATTGAAGCGGAGGATATCCGAAAGGCAGTAAATTAGCGATTCCGTTTTTTCAGCATGCTCAAAATATGCCGCCCGCGCCACGCAGTTGAGCATATTGAACAGGAAATTGGAATTGACCTCGATCTGCCTGCATTTCCCGTTTTGCTCAATCACCTGTTTTTCAAGGATATCCTTCTCTACCGACAGTTGCGGCTTGCATCCCCCTGTCAGTTCCTGGGCAACGCCCTGCGCAAGATACCTGCACAACTGCTCATGAACGCGAATTCTCTCCACGCTTTCCGTCGGCAGCAGGGAACACGCGGCGGCCACGGCCTCCGGTTTCAGTCCGCGCTGTCCGGCCAGCGCGGTCACGTCCAGCATATATTTGCGGTACTGCTCCTCCTCCGAATAGGCTCCGCCGCCGATAAGGTACATGGCAGGTTGCCCCGCGTTCCGGATCGGAATCGCGCAGACCCGCAGGCCATAGGGGCACGTCTGCGTTCCCCCGGCGTCCGCCGCGTCGTTTTCCTGCGGCAGGCAGAACGTACAGCAGCCGCGCTGTCCGGCCCCGCAGACGGATCTGCAAAATTCCGGCATCGGTGAAAATTCATATAAGTTCCGACCCTGCGCATCCGAAATAACAGCGGGCAGCCCGCTCAGAGACAGCAGACCTCTGTAACTGTTCAAAAATTCCTGTGTCAGAGTCTCCTTCAGAAGTTCCTCGCAGCTTTTCAACGTCATCACTCATTTCTTCCGAACCATCGCATTTTTTTGTTATATTATAAACGATGGTTTTTCGATTTTCCAGACCCCCTTGTCAAAAAATGTATTTTTTTGCGGTGTTGTTTAACAAACCGGTCAAACTCTGCCGATAAAGCGTCTCCGCCGCCGCGCTGATAAGCTGGACAACTGTGTCAGCCGCTTATCGCATGGAACACGCGGAATGGCCGCAGGGCAGAAAGCAAAATCCGATGTTGGCTTTCAGCGTACGGATATAATGTGACATTATGAGGTGCCTTACGGGAGGGATGCACATAAAGAAGCGATGGCAGGCCGGGCTGCTGTGCGCACTGCTGCTGTTTCAGATTGTAGTTACCAAGAATGCGGTTCAAGAGGCACGGCGCTCAAGTTTGCGCTCAAACCGGCGGAGTCCCCTGACCGCAACGGCTGTGGGAGTCCTTTTTTCTCCTGCACAGCGCCGGAAGCGGAAAAAAGCGGAATAAGGTGTCGTACCGATGCGATGTAGTGTTCAATTTGGCTCATTTCCTAAAACCCTTGATAGATCAGGGTTTTGGCACCAGGCATTTTCACATTTTTCGTATTTTCCGCAACTGCACTTTTGACAAAAGTCGTTTTTTTCATACCTGCACTTTTTAAAAATTCCGTATTTTCCGCAACTGCACTTTTGGCAAAAGTCGTTTTTTTCATAACAGTACATTTGGGATTTTCCGTTTTTTTCCAACGTGCAATTTTGTTAGAATCCGTTTTTTCGGCAACAGGCCTGTGCGGAAAACGATCGAATTGTTTCGCCTTTTTTCGTATCTTTCCGTTGCTCGGTCTGTCGATAAAGTAGAGAATTCTCCGCGACGATAAGGAAGGGTGTGCGCGGGAAACCCAAGAAGGGTGTCCTGCGCCATTGAAATCCTAAAAGTTTTCAGAGCTTTTATGAAGTTCTGAAAACTTGCTCAGCGGGGAGAAAAGACTTTTTCGACACGCTGAATGATAGAAGCACGGCCTGGGAAAAAATCCCAGGCCGTGCTTTTTGCTGCATAATTGGTTCCTAGTATGTGTGGCGTTCGGCAAAGCATGCCGTGAAGGACTGAGAGGGAAGGGGCTCAAGAAGGAGCGGTTCATTCCGCGTCCTCCTTGATCCACATCTTGGAAACGGTGAAGGTGAAGCAGATGCCGCGCTCCGTCTTGTCCGTCTGCACGGTGTCGCAGGCGGAGAACAGGAAGGACAGCGCCTGCCGGATGGTAGAGTTGAGCACCACCAGCGGCGTGGGGAATTCCAAAGCCACGGAGGCGGTATCCCGGCTTTCGTGGGGCGGCTGCTCCATGAGGCGGACGTGGGGGACCAGACGGTCGATTTTCCCGGCAGCTTCCCGCAGAGCGGTGAACCGGGACATGGCGGTGGGGTCGATCATTTTCACGGCGAATACTCCTCCCTCAGTAAACAATTCTACTCCAGATTATAGACGATGCTCCGGAAAATGTCGAGTACGAGTAAAAGGGGAAAGCGGCAAGAGGGCGTTTGAAGCGGCGGGCTGTGTTTTGCAGGTGGTCGGCTACGAGCGGTTTCACTGGGTGCAGAACTGACCCCGGAGCAGTCCCGAACCTTCCGGGACGCGGCAGGGCAAGTGAGACCAAAAGCTCTCAACTTGAACGTCTTAGGTTCTGCATCGGCAGCCAGTAAAGGTGGTAAAGCAGAAGGGGACTCTGCAAAAAAAATGACCACATGAGGTAAAAGATCCCATGCGGCCGTTTTCTTTTTAGAACAAGCCTTGTATGTTTGTCTGGATCAGTCCTGCCGCCAAGCTGCTTCCGGCATTTATCAAAAAGTCCTTCAGTCCAACAAGCAGAGCCTTTATCACACCCGGCTTCTTTTCTTGCGTTATTTTGTCTCTGATTTCCGTCAGCATTTCCAGTGCGGCATCTTTATCCTCACTCTGCAGCTGTTCCTGAGAAATGGCAGCTTCAATTTTTGAAATGGCTGCACGCGCCTGATCATAGGAAAAAGTCACATGCTCATTTCCGGACACGATTTGCATACCTTTGCTTGGTGCATTGATC
>QWCN01001970.1_pt1 | contig 28840 bp, 25 predicted proteins | sample 1972711 | NCBI WGS metagenome assembly QWCN01 (sample SAMN09866707, study PRJNA288562) | Human gut metagenome isolate term1_stool, whole genome shotgun sequencing... | isolation source: gut | host: Homo sapiens | place: USA: California
GGGGGAATACCTAAAGATACAAAAAAGCCAACTAATTCGCAACATTTTGTGTATGAATTAGTTGGCTAATTTTATACTATTTACTGAATATCCCTAAAATAGGGAAGATGGTAAATGAAAAAAAGAAAAATAAGATACCCGCCTTTAGAACAGGAAACGGGCTATTAATGAAAGAAAGGCCCACTCTGCCGTAAACAGACCGACAACTGATCTATCAGTACATTCTTTGAACACGCTGATCAGCTTTAATAAATAGCTTAAAATCCGGAACCGAAAGTCCCGCCAATCAGCCCTATACCCATGTATATCCCTACATGGGACACTAATCCCGACAAGTCGAAAATTCGACTTGTCGGAATCCCTTTTTATTGTTGTTTCAAATACCCTTTTTCCTGTGCTTTCTGCATCAGTTCCTGCATCGTCTGCATCCCGATCTGTTGGGCGATAGGTAATATTTCGGCTGTCGCTTTGGGATTCATTTCAGACAATTTCTTTCCTACCGGAGTTTCATAAAACTTGATGATCTCTTTCAGATCATCCAGCGTAAGGTATTTTTTATACACCGGGATCACCGCCTTGATCATCTTGTCATACATCCCATTCATAGAAGCATCCAGCTCTTTCCAAAATTCATCGGGAGCCTGAGGCAACTGCTGCTTTAACATAGCTGTCATCTGAGGGAAGATTTGTTTCATGGCATCCATGGTATGAGTCATTTCCAACATCTTGGCAACTTGCTTCTCATACTCCTGATTATCCTGTGCCTGTACACCGAGTGCCACACACCACAATACGGCTAAACTTACCAGAATCTTTTTCATATTATTAAAATTAAATCTATCGGTTCCGACAGAATAAGCCCATCCGATCCGGAAAATTTATGGACTTTTCCGACCGGTCTAAGGTAAGGAAATTTTTATCGTCTGCAAACTAAAATGAAAATTGCAGCCGGGCCTGAATCAGGTCGAAATCATCCCCTCCCTTGGGCGAACTATTTCCGACCATCATATGGGTATAATTGATTTTTGCTGCTACATATTTATTGATAAAATAATTCATTCCCAAAGAAATATCCGTCAGTCTCCCTCCCCGGATACCGGCATCATTCAGGTCGATCATATTATAGCGGCATAACACTTCAAGGCTTTTGGGAGCAGGATTGACGATCATACCGGTAGCAGCATTATAATTATGCTTTGCTCCCAGAATCATGTATCCGATCTGACCGTACCATCCTTTGCCATTGTAATTACCGGCCTGAAAACGATTCAGGTGTGCCAGAAAATATTGCCCCTGGAAATACCATTTATTGTAGAGCAAAATCATTTCGAGATCGAGCTTCCATTGATTAATCACCTGATCCACTTTTGCCTCTACATACGAATTATCGTCTTTCGTCAATAAATCGGTCGGTATGCCGGCATTGAAAGTGATCGTTTCCTGTCCGCTACTGAACCGGGGTGCGACAGAAAGATGGACAAGCTTCTTATCTTTCAACAGAGGCCGGCCGATCAGTTTCGCCGCCAGGGAATAGCCCTGATCCAGCGACTTGGACTTCTGTACATCTCCGTCGCTGTATATACCTCCCATAAAATTAAACCATTGGTGATTATAGCTGTAGCCTACCCCCAATTTCCGGGAATTTCCCAACGCTTTATCCGAAGCAGCATTGGTCATAAAACGAAAATTCGTCGTTCCTACCCGGGAATTTCCGAAAGGCTCATATTGATAACCGACCCGGACAGCCTGTTCACCGAATTTGTAAGTCAGGAAAATATCCTTCATACTGATCTTACTGTCTCCATACCCCAATTCTATTTTAGCTTCCCAGTGCTCCAGAAAACGAATCTGGGTCCCTAAACGGATATCGTTCACCTGAAAACTACTACCTAAATCGGTGGTATCGTTAAAAAAATACCCTCCGTCAAAAAATACACGGCCTATCAACCGCCATTCGAAACCATTCGCCCCCCCTTTTACAAACTCCTGAGCAGAAAGTGAAATAAAAAACGAGGAAAGAAAAATACAGGAAAAAAGCAGAAAAAACCGAAGACCTAAATGTGTGAGCAATCTTTTCATAATCGATGTTATTAAGAGTGTAAAATTATAAAATGAAATATTAACAAACAAATTCCAGATAAAAAGAGTAAATCCCTATCTTTGTCCATCACTTAATCTATCATTTCAGTTACAAGAGTTCCAGGCTGTTTTTACACTCTTTACCGGCTTTGTAACTACAGCAGACAGCATCGATGATTCACGGATAATTATCGGTCGTATACGTTAAAACAGACAAAAAGTAAGCAAAATATGAACAAAGAAATCATCGACAAAACTATTGCAGCTTTACGCCACAACCATTTCGAAGCATTTTTTGCCCATAATACAGCCGAAGCCAGTGCGATATTTTTCCGGGATATCTTCCCGGGACTACAGGTGGAGACTGTTTCCTGGGGCGATTCCGAAACGATGAAGGCTACGGGCGTTTTGAATGAATTGCAAAAAAATCCGGAACTCTCGGTCATCGATAGTTTCGCTCCGGGTATGAGCCGGAAACAAAAGATCTATTGGAGACGCCAGGCTCTGTTAACCGACCTGTTTCTAACGGGGAGCAACGCCCTCACACAAAAAGGTCAATTGGTCAATCTGGATATGATCGGTAACCGGGTCGGCGGTATCACTTTCGGGCCTAAACATGTGGTATTGTTCATCGGTATCAATAAAATCACCGCAAACCTGGAGGAAGCCATGCACCGGGTCAGGACCATTGCAGCCCCCCGAAATGCAATACGCCATGAAGGCTTCCGTACCCCATGCCACAAGACCGGTGTATGTATGGATTGTAATAGCCCCGACCGGATTTGTAACGTCTGGACAATTACAGAAAAGAGTTATCCGGCAGGCAGAATCAAAGTCATTTTGATCGGAGAGGAACTGGGGCTTTAAACGAAAAAAAATCAGGGATTAAAAGAAAAAAAAGTGATTCGAGGATTACGGGAGATCTTACCGGATAACGGTAAGGCTTTTTCATCTATTCTGATATCGTTGAAGACGCGTAATTTCCGGTTGTATTTCACGGGGATGTGTGTGTCGCTGACCGGGACCTGGATGCAACAGATTGCGATGAGCTGGTTGGTATACCGCCTGACCGGTTCGGTATTTTTGCTGGCAACGGTAACTTTTATGGCCCAAATTCCGATTTTATTGGTCACCCCCCTCATGAGTGTCTTTGTCGATCGTTTCGACCGGCAAAAAATACTGATCCTGACCCAATCTTTATCTATGGTACAAGCCCTTTCGATGGCAGCACTGACCTTGAGCGGCGTGATCGAAGTATGGCATATCCTGATTTTAAGCCTGCTGATCGGTTGCATCAACGCCCTGGACAATCCCACCCGTCAAGCCTTCTATCCGAGTTTGGTAGCCAAAGAACATCTCAGCAATGCCATCGCGCTCAATTCGGCTGTGATCAATGGTTCCCGGCTCATCGGCCCGGCAGTCGGAGGAGTACTGATCGGAATCTTCGGTGAAGGGCTCTGCTTTCTATTGAACGGAATCAGTTACCTGGGAGTCATCATCGCCCTCTTCCTGATGCGCCTGTCACCTTTTACCGTTCAGCACCGCCGGCAGAATGTGCTCACAGATATACAAGAAGGTTTCTCCTATGTGTCCGGTAACATTCCCATACGGGCCCTGTTGTTGTTAATGAGTGCCGTTAGTTTCTTCGGCTTGCCGCTCATGACTTTTATTCCGGCTTATGTCAAGGATATTCTTCAGGGAGATAGCGAAATGCTGGGATTTTTACTATCCTGCATCGGAGTGGGCTCTTTTCTGGCCGCCCTTTACCTCGCAGCCCGCAAAAGCGTAGTCGGCCTGGGTAAGGTAGTCACGATATCGGCCTTCCTGCTGGGGATCAGCCTAATGATTCTATCGTATATCGATACTTATTGGATTGCAGCATTCATTTGCCTGCCAGCAGGATTTGCCATCATCAGTACGGTAGCCTCTATCAACACCCTGTTACAAACGTTATCCGATGAAGATAAAAGAGGACGTGTCATGGGATATCTGGCAATGACTTTCACCGGAATAGCTCCGGTGGGGAGTATGTTTCTGGGCAGTCTGGAAAAGCAAACCGGTTTACCGGCTATCATCCTGATTTCAGGTGTTTCCTGTGCTCTCGGAGGAATTATTTTCGAATACTACCGCCCATTGGTACGGAAACATGCCCGGCAAGTCTATATCCGGAAAGGGATTATCCAGGAAATTGCAACGGGGATCGATGCTGCAGAAGAGCAGATTTAAACAAGTCCCCTTTCCTTCATTTCCAGATAGCCATCGATCACCGTAGCGGTCAGTTTTTCGGGTTCGGTCAGAATGGTATAAATACCGGCATTTCTCAGCTCGTGGGCGATACGCCTTTTCTCTGTAATAAAACTTCCGGCTAAAGCTTTGAAATAGATATCCCGGATGCTCAAGGCCGGTTCGGTCACCACCCGGTTGATCTCTGTGTTTTCAAATAAAACGATCAGCAGCAAATGGTTATCCGTCAACCTTTTCAAGGCCGGCAAACGGCGCTTCATCCCGTCGACGGTATCGAAATTTGTAAAAAGGATCAGCAGACTCCGGTTATGGATCTGCCGGGAAGCCGTGACGCACAATTGCTCGAAATCCGACTCCAGATAATAAGTCTGCTGACTATAAAGCGCCTCGCTGATGCTATTCAGCTGCAACCGGCGGTTATCTGCTTTTATCAACGCTCCGGCTTTATCAGAGAAAGTCAGTAATCCGGCTTTATCTCCTTTTTTCAGAATGATATTCGCCAAGGCCAGAGTGGCATTGATCGCATAATCCAAAGTCGTCATTCCCCGAAAAGGAGCTTGCATGGTCCGTCCTTTATCGATCACGCAATACACGGATTGTGAACGTTCTTCGGTATAGGAGTTGACCATAAGCCGGTTGCATTTGGCGGTCGCTTTCCAATTTACGGTACGGGGATCATCACCCTGGATATAAGGCTTTATCTGGTCGAAAGCAGTGGAAATACCGGCCACCCGTATCCGTTTTATCCCGTTACCGGACTGCCGGCCTGTAAATGCCAGTAATTCGTATTTCCGCATAGAGACAAAGGAAGGATAAACCGCCACTTCCTTTTCTTTTCCGAAGGAATAGCGGCGTTCGACCAGCGACAAACGGGAGGTCACGAATACCCTGACCTGCCCGAACCGGTAAGCCCCCCGTTTTACAGGGCGGAGGAAGTAAGTACCTTCTTTGTGTTCGTGGGAGGACAGACAAAAATTCAAACTGTTGTTTCTTTCCTGAAATTCGACCGGCGCTTCATCTACGACACGCACCCGGACCGCAAAAGGATACTTGTTTTCCACCCGGATCCGTACCGGATTTTCTTCCCCGTTGGAAAATTTATCCCCTACGATACGTTGTGCACCGCATGCCTTTCCGAATCCATACAACAAGGTGATATCCACAACGACGAGTCCCCCTCCGCATCCCAAAGCCCAGATTACCCAGGGATATACCCGAGGAAATACGAAGGTCAGCAGTAAAGCGAATACCCCACCCCACAGGAACATAAAAAAACGCCGGTTCAAAAAGAGTTCCTTCATTATCTGGGAATTTCGACTTTAGCGATCAATTGTTGAATGACCTGATCCACCACAACCCCTTCCAACTCTTTCTCGGCCGAAAGCTGCACGCGATGCCGCAATACCGGAGCAGCCAGATACAATACATCCTCAGGAACGACAAAATCACGTCCGCTGATGGCAGCAAATGCTTTTGCACTATTCATCAAAGCGATCGATGCCCGGGGAGAGGCACCCAGGTACAACCAGGCATTGTCGCGGGTTGTACCGACGATATCTACGATAAAAGCTTTTATTTTTCCGTCGACATGCACATCATGTACTTTCTCCCGTAAATAGCTCAATTCCCCGACCGATACTACCGGTGTTTGTTCTTTCCAACTTTCGGACGATCTTTTATCGTGCAATTCCAATACTTCAATCTCTTCTTCTTTCCTGGGATAATCCACTAAAATTTTAAACATAAACCGGTCGAGTTGGGCTTCCGGCAGGCGATAAGTGCCTTCGTGTTCTACCGGATTCTGCGTTGCGACGACCATAAATGGAAACTCCATAGCATATTCTACACCATCATTGGTAATCTGTCTTTCTTCCATAACTTCAAAAAGGGCAGCCTGCGTCTTTGCCGGCGAGCGGTTGATCTCATCCACCAATAAAATATTGGTAAATACAGGCCCCTGCCGGAACTCGAATTTTCCTGTAGAAGGTAAAAATACCGAAGTCCCGAGGACATCACTCGGCATCAGGTCGGGGGTAAACTGAATACGGCAGAAACCGGCTTCGATCAAATGAGACAACACCTTAGCCATCAATGTTTTAGCCACTCCGGGTACTCCTTCGATCAAAACATGGCCGTCGGCCAGCAAGGCCGTCAGTAACAAATCGACCACTTGCCGCTGCCCGATAATCACCCGGGCCATTTGTTCTCTTAACAAACCAATTTTCTCATTCAACGCTGAAAAATCTATTCTCGTTTCAAAACCAGTATCCATATTTTATTGATTTAATTTCCTGTTAAAAAGTTCTGTTCCCTGTACCAAATTACGCAATTCGGTTTCATTCACCTGCCGGCTGGTCCTGATTTTCGTAATCAGCTGCACCAGTCTGCGGGTATCTTCCTCCTCTACCCCGGAGCGTGCGGATAATCCGAGGATAAAGGGTTCGTCCAGCCGGTCGGTAGCCAGTTGATATCTGGTCCTGACCTCTCCCAGAAAATAGTCGGTCAGTTTTAAAGCAATCGCCGAATGTTCTTTCTGTTTATAATAAAGTGAACTCACGGTAGCTATAAATTCGAGCATTTTATTTTCCGGAGGGTGGATTACCGGAATCGGACGTTGTTCTCTCCGTGCGCGGAACAGCACATAACACAAAGCTCCTGCCAGCAACAGATAAAGCGCCCATTTTAAGGCAGGGTATTGCAAAATCACCCGCAAAGGTGTTTGTGCTTCCTGCCTTCCCAACGTGTGGTAGGCGTCCCAAATCACTGTTCGACCTTTATCCGGTAACCACGACAACGCCTTGTAATAATAATCGCCACAGACACTATCCAAAACCCAGCGATTGGTGAAAGCCCAGGGATTCAAATTCAGGAATACCTGTCCCCGCCCATAGGGTAGGCGGATAAAATCGGTGGAATCGTTATCGATCCTGATCCCCAAACGTTCGCCTTTAAAATCAGCCGGCAAGACAAAATAGCTACCGTGCCGGATTTTATAAAACGGATATACGTGCCCGGGAGCAAAAAGCAATTTACTGCCGCTGGGGTTCAAATTCTGTTCCAGCTTCAGGGATAAAGCATTCAACAGCGTGTCGGCAATCCACCCGGCGGCAACGAACATATCATTTCCTTTCTCTACCCACTGCATCAAATGTTTCAATTCAAGGGCATCGATCCGATAGTCCGAACCGACAAAAATGTATGTCCCGGCAGATGTATCCCGCCCACTTCCGAACTCTTCGGCTATCGACAAGCGCGAAGTCCTGATCTTTGAATCCGGGAATAATTCAGGCAAGCTCCGGTATGTAATGTAAGTACCGTAAGGGATCTTATCCTTCGGCGAATACGTTTCGGACCAATCTACCGGCCGGGGACGATTTGCCTCATACCAGGTGTAGATCAGTGATAAGATCAACAATAATGCAATACCGACAAAATTTCTAATCTTCATTTTTTCAGTTTATCCCGGAATTCGTCGAACACCGGTTCAAGTTGCCCATACAGAGAAGCACTCACCTCAAAATCACCGTAACACACGCAATCGAAAATATAAGCGAGCTTTTCAAAATCATCCCTTAAGGCTTTATCTTTCAATTCATAGTAATAGGATCTATTCGTTTTATGGGCATCCCAGCGGATCATTCCTTTTTCATCCATCAAATGCAGCAGGCCTCCATAGCGAATGCGTATAGCCAATTTGAAATCATTTTCCGCCACGGCTTGTTCCAGCATTTGCCGGTAAGAAAGTTCGTTCCAGGCTTCACCTATCCAGGGGGCCATCGTTTTCTGAAAGTCCGGTTCCGATTTTGCAGTCAGCCAAAACTTGCTGCGTACGAGTTTATAAATGCCAAAAACGACGATCAGTCCTGCCAGCACTTTCAGCAACAAGTCCAGCCATACGATATCTTTATGCGTGTAACTACCGAAGATATGCTGCATGAGCCACCACCTCAATCTCTGCCACCAATCGCCGGTTTCGGCAACCGGTTTCACCGAATAATCGAATGCCGGATCGTCACGGTACTGTTGTAAAAAGTTTTCTCCGGGAGTACGTTCCCGATAAGCGATCCGACCAGAAACCGATACCGACTCCGCCGAAACCGAAGCAGCATACCCCTCTCCCCGTCCCACAAGCAGAACGACGACAAAAACAATATATTCAATGCATTTCTTCACGCTCCGGCATTTGTTTATCCCTATTCCCGATCTGTCCGATCTTACTCAACAGACCGGTATGTTCTTTCTGTTCCAGATAAGTGAAGAACCGGACTGCAATACCCACCACGGAGATCAGTTGCAACAGGCTTTGTCCCAGGTTTGCGAACAAAAGACTAAAAGTCGTTTCGTAAATTCCAGGAAGCTGCTGGGTAAAAGTAGTCTTAAAAGTCAATACCAGGTAGGGAATGGAAAAAATATAAGAAAGCCCGCCGACAATCAACTGTAAAACGATCACATACCCGAAGAAATTCCACCACTTTCCCTTCAACAACTCTCTCGAACCGCTCATTCCCGCCGAAATCGACCGGTTTTCCAGTATCATATAATAGAATACGAAACCAAAAACGACTCCCAGATAAACCCCGGGAGCAATAAAGAGTATCGTACCGAAAACAACCATCAGCAAATAGATAACCGCCCACAACAGGGATTTACCCAGATTACGCCACATCACTTGCCAAACCTCTCCCGGAGTGATTCTTGCCTCGTCGGCCGCAGCAACTTTATCCTGATAAACACGAATATAAGCGATACCGATCAGCGCCATCCAGAAATAGATCACCATCGTCGAAAGATTGGTCAACAGGCTATTGGTCAGCATATCGAGCGGCGATCCGGCGTATTGATCAGGCTGTACGATCGCAATCAAGCTCTCACGAGCCGAATAGCTCATAAAAAACAATCCGATAAAAATAACAGGCAGGGCAATCACCGCAAAAGACCTCAGCAAAGGCTTAAATTCCTGTTTAATAAAATTAAAAGTCAGGGTAATCGAATCACTGAACCCACGTACCTGATTAAAATTAATCTTTTCCATTCACATGTATATTTAAAATATCAATCAATCTATTTCTCCTTCGTTCAACTTCTGTCTGCGCCCGATGATCACAGGATAAACGATAAAATAACCGATCACGCCGACAGCCGAAATCCCGATACAGAGTGCACCGACGACAGGCATAGCATCTGCATAACGGGTAATATAACTCTCGATCACGCCGGCCAGAATAAAAAAGGGAACTAATCCCGCTACGATCTTCACCCCACGAACAGCTCCCCGCCTGAAAGAAAACAAACGGGGATAAGTCCCGGGAAACAAAAAGCTATTCCCCATAATCAGACCGGCAGCTCCGGCAATAATAACCGAAGTAATCTCGAAAGTACCGTGTGCCCATACCGACATGACGGAGTGGGCCAATAAACCGTATTTATAGAAAAAATATTCGAAAGCACCGATCATCATCCCGTTCGAGAAAAGGATCCACAAAGTTCCGGCCGAAAAAAATAACCCGAAAGCAAAAGCGATAAAAGACACCCGGATATTGTTCGTCGTAATCCGCAAAAACATCTCCCATTCGTCTCCCTGGTTATAAACGCCCATCGGTTTACCGGAAGTGATATTATCGATGGTCATATTCACATAAGTATCTCCCAAAATCAAGCGGATGAACGACTCATCGTGAGCAGCTGAAAATACCCCGACAAAAGCCGACAACACGAAAAAGAAAAAGGCAAAAAGTAAGGTTTTGTATTCGCTGGCCAACAGTAAAGGCAATTCTTGTTTCCAAAAATACCATATCGGTTTATTTTTCCGCACAGGCCGCGAGTTGATATCGGTTTGATAACCGGCAATCAGCTGGTTCAGGTAGCGTTCCACCTCGCTTCCCGGATAAAAAGTACGGGCATAAGCCAGATCATCGGACAATTCGATAAAATTAGCAGCCAAATGCTCCGCATCCGGTTGCTGTCCGTTTTCCATATTTTTCCATTTATCTTTATTGCGTGAAATAAACCGGGCTTCTTTCATACTCTCAGTTAAACAGCATAAAAGTATATTTTTTTCAGAAAAAAACATATGTTTGCAAGATAAAATAGAATATAAATTCAACTTATATGGATATATCTATACGTACTGCCCAGCACGTCAATATTGCATACCAGCCGGCAGGATTGGTGAACCGGATAGGGGCAACCCTCATCGACCTGGCTTTCTTAGGCGGAATATACATACTCTGTTTCACCCTGGCTTCCCTCAGTAGTATTTTCAGGAACACCACGACAGCCATTATCTTATTGGTCATTTTAATGTGTTACCATTTTGTTTGTGAATACTTTTTTCATGGCAGGAGTCTGGGTAAACTAACTTTACATTTAAGGGTCGTACGGCTCGACGGCCGAAAGCTCTCTTTCTGGAATTGTCTGTTGCGCTGGATATTGCGTCTGGTAGACATCAGTGCCAGTATGGGTATTCTTGCTATGCTGAGCATTATCATCAGTTCGAAAATGCAGCGTCTCGGGGATTTGGCAGCAGGTACCACGGTCATTCATGAAAAAAAGGACACCGATCTGAGACGGCTCAGTTTTTTCGAAACACCGGAATCTTACCAGCCGACTTTTCCCCAAATCGCTATGCTTTCGGATAAAGACATGGCCATTGTCCGGGAAGTGTTCCGGGAATTCGAAAAAAACAAAGAGTATAAACTCCTGGAGCCTTTATCGGCTAAGATCAAGGAATTGACCGGAATAGAAACTCATATGAATAATTTACAATTCATCCAAACTATATTGACGGACTATATTCATTTGACGAAATAAATTTGGTAGTTATATACATATTTACACTTATAAACCTACATTTAGGATAAACATGTATATAAATACCATAAATTTTATGAATTATTAAGTTTTGATCAGATACCGATATCAAATTCAAAAAAAATTCCAATCAGACGTAACCGATTCCCAAAATATGTATATTTGCATAATCTAATCAAGATTTAGGTGTGCATCATTACTTTTATAACTAAAAACTAAAAATTATGATTGGTTCTATTATTTATCTTGCGATTGTCGTGATCGTCATCGCAGGCATGTGGAAAACATTTGAAAAGGCCGGGCAGCCGGTTGGGGATGTATCATTCCGATTTACAACATCTATCTGATGACTAAGATAGCAGCCAAACCGGCCTGGTGGGTGATCATGTTTTTCATTCCGTTGGTAAATATTGTATTCGCTATCATGCTTTACAATGAAATAGCCAAAAAATTCGGTCAGGGAATCGGCTTTACCATCGGTCTGATTCTTTTACCTTTCGTTTTCTTCCCGATTTTAGGTTTCGGTGATTACACTTATCAAAATGAAGTAGCCGCTCAATAATCTTTCGGAGCCATAATAAAAAAGGCTGGCAGAAAAGTAAAATTTTGGGAATGACCCCTAAAAGTTGGATACAAAACTTTTAGGGGTCATTTCAAAACTCTTCCTTAGTTAAATTACATCTATTTCACTTTTCAAAATAGCCAGTATTATTTCACACAATCCAACGCAAACGAACGACATTCCCCCGGATGCATTGAAAAATAGTTTTCTCCAAACAGCTCAGAATGAAATCCATAAGCGATTCACTTGGCATTTTGATCCCTTTTTTCTATATTTGCAACCTCAAAATAAAATTATAATCAAAAAAATACAGAATCAATGGCAACAACAGCAGATTTCCGTAACGGACTATGTATTGTATTCAAAGACGATTTATATACAATCGTACAGTTTCAGCATGTAAAACCCGGTAAAGGTCCGGCATTCGTGAGAACCAAGCTGAGAAACGTAAAAACCGGCCGTATACTTGAAAACACATTCACCTCTGGAGTTAAAATCGACACGGCCCGTATCGAAAGACGTCCGTATCAATTCCTGTATAAAGAAGGCGAAGACTATGTGATGATGCATACCGAGACTTTCGAACAGGTAAACATCCCGGAAGAACTGATCAATGCCCCTCAATTTCTGAAAGAAGGAGATGCAGTAGAAATGGTTGTACATGCCGATACCGAAACTCCGTTGTATGTCGAGTTGATGCCAAGTGTCGTGTTGGAAGTGACCTATACCGAACCGGGCTTGAAAGGCGATACCGCTTCATCTACCGCACTGAAACCGGCAGAAGTGGAAACCGGCGCCAAAGTAATGGTTCCCCTGTTCATTGAAATGGGAGAAAAAATCCGGATTTCGACAGCCGATGGCTCTTATGTTGAAAGAGTAAGATAATCATTTACGGCTACACAGCGGCAAGGTATCAGAGAGCGGTCTCCAGGCCGCTCTTTTTTCATATAAAAGACTTATATTTGTACTTGTAATCAGTATAAGTAAGCCAAGACATGAAACCGATATTCAACGAAGAGCAAAAAAAAGAAGATTTCTTTCATTCTGGAGAATCCTCTAGCCAAGCTATCCGAACTTTATTCTAAGGAAATAAAGGATCTGGCAATAGTATGGTGCTACTATTCAGGAAAAAGAGAGGGGAATACTTATACCTACGTTAAAACCGAGGCCTTACTGAAAGATGGCATTACTTCCGAAAAGAGAGATGAGGACGCCAAGATGCTTAAAAACCTCTACCATACTTTCATCAATGAACTGGAGTACATTCATAAGGAAAAAAATAAAGAAATCATAGATGAACGCAGACATTATTCCCATATATTCTGCAAAAGATTCTGACATACTGAATTATAGAAAAGAGCTGATTGCTTTTTATGAAACAGAAGATTATCATTTATATGCCGATTATTTCCTGAACAGACAAATTGAACGAATCAAGGAGATAGAATAAAACCACACTTGAGCAAATCAAGCAAAACGGGACAATCCGACACTCGGATTGCCCCGCTTCATTTCAATCAAAGGAAACATCAATCATAATCCGGCAGGATTCTATCCTTTATTCTTTTGGACGCCCAGTCATAATGTCCTTGCAAAATCTCAAAATACCGCCGTTTTATCTCTTTGGACAAAAGAGGGATATCGACAAATACCGACTTAAGACGGTTTCCTTGCCTATAAGACAAATCATAAAAAACAGTATTGGCATCAAAAGCCTTCAGAATTCCCTCTATATCTCCCTTAGCCATTGCCAAAGAGGCTTTTACAATAATCTTTTTATACGTATCATTTCCGGCAAGAAATTTCAATCTGTCAGCATAGGCAGAAACGACCTCCGGCGACAATCCCTGTTTTCCCCTTAAATAGCGGGAAAGCCTATTCACAATAGCGTCCGTCAGTTTTTCAGACACAAGTCCGTAGCCCAGATTCCTGATAAACATAAAATAATCATCACACAGCCGCTCCAACAAATAACCAGAATCTGCGGTAAGTCCAAACTCAACGTACGGCCACATTTCCTTCGTATAAATGGCATAACCTATTGAATCGGCATGCTCACGAAAAAAGGCATCCGTTTCATCAGTCATCCGTTTCTCTTTAATCGCATCCAAATAAATATAGGCATCCTTCAATTTCTTACTCTCAAGATACTTCCGCTTAAGGAATTCCGGAGAGTTTTTTTCATCGAACAATTGTTCGACTTTGGCTATAAAAGGCGCTATCTCAGCCCGGCCGATTACCCGGCCGATTTCTTTTCCCCGGGCATCTGTCACAATAAAAGTAGGAAAAGCCTCCACCTTATACCTCTTTTTCAGTTCAATCCCCTCGCCTTTCTCCATATCCACCTTTATATTGACAAATTTTTTATTGAAATATTTGCCGGCCTCTTTTTTCACAAATTCTTCCTCCGCCATCCATTTGCAGGGACCACACCACGAAGTGTAACAGTCCAGAAACACATATTTCTTTTCTTTGGCTGCCTTGTTCAAAGCATCACTGAATGAAGAAGTTTCCCATTTCACGCCTTCTTGGGCAAAAGCAAACGAAGCGACAAACAACAATACTAAAAATAAAATTCTCTTCATATTATATTCTATGAATTAATGTTCTATATTGCAATTAAAATATTTATGCTCAAATCTACGTACAGTTTATTTTTGTATAAGCTCACGCAAATACTGCTCCGTGCCTTTGTCAGAAGGACGGGGTGCATCCGGATTCAATATCTTAAAATCAGAATCTATCAGAACAAAACGGGGTATCCCGCGTATGTTCCATTTCTCTTTTAGCACCGGATCCAAGGAATTATATTGCATTGTCTTTTTTTCGTCCTTCTGCAAATAAGCCAGCCATTTCTCCATATCTTCATCTATGGAAATAGAAATAAACTCTATATCTTCTCCTACAAATTTTTCCGCCAACTGTTCAAAAAAGGGCGCTTCATAACAACACGGACCACACCACGTCGCCCAAAAGTCCAAATACAATATCTTGCCTTTTAAATCACTGAGTTTTATCTCTTTTCCATCTGTTGTTTTTAAGGCGACATCCACAACTGGACTTCCAGGCAGCATTCCTTTCACTTGATTAATGGCAAAATACAATTCATCCCGGTAATCCTCTCTGGTTATCAAAGATATTTCCTTCGTCACTCTCTCCAAGGTATCAACATGCATGTTGTTACCTATCTTTCGACTCAAATTACCTATATGCAGCCATTCTTGAATAGCAGGACACCAATTCAACCCTTTATGTTTTTTCACTAACTGTCTGACTACTGCTACATCTAAAAGATATTCTTCATTTAGTGTAAGTGCAAGACTATCGAGGAAATAACGAATAGAATCTACTCGAGCGACACACTTTTCACGTTTCTCTTTCAAACGCAAAGGAGCATACGAAGGATAAAAATCAAAACTATTGATAATGTCTGCTGTGATTCTTCCGAATTCCAATTTTTTAAAATCAGACGACACATTCACAAGTGACTCCAATTCCTTCTTTCTTTGAGCAGCTTGTGTTAATATATAATCCTTCATTTTTGAAAAATCAGCAAAAATATTACGACCTCCCTCCAGAAACGATCCCCCCTTAGGGAAAAGCCGGTGCCGCATATACATATTCGCTTCATAACCTTTACCTGAAAATACAGACTCAGAAGAATTACTACTACAAATTTTACACTCCAATTCATCACCCGGAGTTAAATAAATTGTATTACGCTCTATGTTAAAATATTCTGGTTTATCCAAATAAAAAGTAGTGTCAAAATGCCCGGTTGCATCCACTTGCAACATCATATTACGGGAAGTTCCAAAATCAGATGCGGCACCATTAAAAGACATTTCAACAACTTTGCCTGTTTGTTCTTCAATTGTCCCATAAATATGCACTTTATTTTCTTGCTTGTTTTGTTGGTCACAGCCTGAAAAGAAGGCTGCGACACAACATAATATTATCCACTTAAATTTCATATCAATATCTGTTTTGTTCAATAACTCCATGACTGGTTTCTATCTCGGTAAAAGGTAATGGAGAAGCCCAACGTCGGGAATCAACCGGCAATGTATAAACAATCGGTTCTTCTCCTGTCAGCACACTTGTAGCGGTCATCGGATAAAAAACTCTTTCCAACGCCTTGTCATCTGTCGAATCTTCATTGTTGTTCAATCGTCTCAAATCATACCAGCGCATGGAAAAGGGCATTTCCCGACGACGTTCTTCCAATATCTTCCGGATAGCTTCCTCTTTGGAAGACACAGACAAATTAACCCTGTCTTCCGGTGCATTGGCATCCATCCGTTTTGCCCGCAAAAGATTCACTGTCTTCATGGCTTCAGTATAATTACCCTGACGCGCCTGACATTCCGCCTTGGTCAGAATCATCTCAGCCACCGTAGGACCGGACGGAGCATTGTATTGTCCGAAAAACACATAACCGGGATAGCTCGGATAGTTCTTATTCCAATATTTTGAATAATGTTCCACTATATGATATTTATAGCGCAAATCATACAATGGGTCATAAAGTGACAGCAAATTCTCCGAAGGTACATACCAACCGGCTCCCTGGTATATAAACCGAACAAAATAAAATTCTTTCCAATGAATGGAAGTCCCACTATTATCCCACGTTTTCGGTAACTCTACCACCACCTTCTCATCTCCTGTTCCAACTTCATACTTATTGCTATAAAATTCCATTTCCGTATTATAGTCCACCAATTCATCATACTCTTTTAAAGCTTCTTCTGCGTATGCCATGGAAGTCTGATAATTTCCCCGAAACAGCCAATAACGGGCAGCAAAGGCTTTCGCTGCGGCAGAATTTCCTCGCCAAGGCCGGAAATTGTCATCCTTATCAATTGGATTAGGAGCTTTCAAGGCTTCCGTAAGATCCGCCTCTATCCGGGCATAGACTTCATGGATAGGTTTTCTTTTTACGGATTCATCGAAACTGTTACTTAATTTTAAGGTAATCCCCGGTTCATTTTTATTCTCATCCGTATAAGGAAGAGCAAATGTATTGACTAATTGAAAATTGCTGTATGCCCGAATCAGATTGGCCTCACAACGCAATTCCTCTTTCAATGCCTCGTCTCCGCTGACTTTATCCAAATTGGAAAGCACAAGGTTGGCATAAAAGATTTTCTTATATTCATCTCCCCAAAAATATTCCTCCATCGGCAAATTTTCAATATCCCAACAGAAATACTCGGCAGGCACAAGACCAAACTTTTGGGAAATCACTTTATATAAATCGCAAGTCATTCCCCAATCATCCGTACTATAAACGGCAGAACCATTCTCCTCCTTCGCAAAAATATCGGTATTACCTAACAATGCATCCAAATGACCTGCTGTAGAAATTTCCACATTACTTCCTTTTGAGGGACGTTCGTCTAAAAACTCATTGCAACCCGCAAGCAACAATAAGACACTCAATAACCATATATTTTTCATATGCTGTTTTTTTTACAATTTACAATCCGATTCTCACTCCAAAAGTAAAATAAGGAGCAGGTTTCACACTTCCTCTCGGGAATTCGGGGTCTTCATTCCACTTGTTGGCATAAATGGAACAGACATTGTTTGCCATTCCGTATACTTGCAGAGAACTCATCCCGATACGTCTCATATAATGCGCAGGCAATGTATAGGTCAACGAAACTTCCTGCAGACGCACATGATTTGCACTCTCCGTCAGATAAGTGAAGAACGGCCAAAAACGGTTCCAAAAATAATATTTTGACTCTGAATCGTTCTGCGGCAAAGGCATGATTTCATTCGGATCTCCATGCAACACTTCCGACAATTTGGCATTCGGCACCGCATTATTATAATTGTAGGATTCCCGACGGAACACATGTCCGAACTTACCGGTCAAAATAAATGAGAAATCCCAATTACGATATTTGAATGTATTACTGAATCCCAAAATCCATGGTGCCACTGTTGTTCCCTGTTTATAACAATAATCCATCGGTTCTCCGGCGGGCCAGCTTCCCAAACCGTACATCACGCCGTTTTTATCCACAATCTGGGGCTGTATATCCGGACTGGCTTCCGTACCTGTATTTTTCAATCCCGCATATTTCAAACCATAAATCGTATTGGCATTTTCCCCTTCCACATAAGCAGTCCTTCCCCCTTGCCATGGAATTAAATTACTGTGTGTATAAGCAGCGACAAACAATTTCGTAATCTTGTTTTTGTTGTAGGACACATTCAGACTTCCGTTCCATGACCAGTTTTCCGCAAAATCCAACGAACTGCCTACTTCAAGTTCAATTCCATGGTTTGTCATATTGGCCGCGTTGATTTTCTGGGAACCCGTTCCGTTCACTTCCGGTATGGATATCGTAGCAATCAAATCCTTTGCCGATTTCCGGTAATAGTCTATTTTTCCATGCAGCTTTCCTCCCCACAGGGTATAATCAACTCCGATATTCAATACTCCTGTTTTTTCCCAACGCAAAGAAGGATTACCATAATTGGAAACTGTTGCATAAGGAGCATTAGTATAACGATCATTGGTTTGTGCCAAAGAAATCAACGGTTTAAAAGAAGTGGAATTATCCACATTTCCGTTGTATCCGTAAGTGACACGAAGCGTCAGACGGTCTATCCATTCCTTGCCTGACATAAATTCCTCTCCAGACAACAGCCAGCTACCGCCCAACGACCACATCGGCTGGTAACGGTATTTCGGATCGTCCGTAATCAAATTGGAAGCATCCGTTCTCACGCTTCCCGATAAGGTGTAAAGAGAATTATAAGTATAGGACACATTGGCATACAACGAAAAGAAACGGTTGGTAGAGTACGAGAAGGCATTGTTTACACCGTCATAGATAGTTACCCTGTTTCCTAACCAATTGTAAATTCTTAAATTACTATTTGTATTACTGCCCAATCCATTCGGAAACGTACCCACGGTCAGTTTTTCGTCATTATAACCGTATGTCTTGGTGTAACCGAAATACTGACTGCATTTGCTCGTAATCTCCGCTCCGGCAACTCCTGCAATGGAATGTTTTCCGAAAGAGCGATCAAAATTCAATTGTGTCCTGAAATTAAACACATCCGTCTGCCATCGGCTTTGTCCCAATTGCGCTCCTTTGGGAATATTCAAAGTAAAAGTATTTTCATCCTGATTCCAATAAGTATAATAATTCACGTTATTACGCACTTGGAAAGTCTCCTCGCCATAATAATTCCGGGTAATGGAATTGTTCAGTTCATATTTGAAAGCGGCATTCAAGTCCAGTCCGTCCATAAATTTCAATTTCAAACCGGCTTGAAAACGGGCAATATTCTGTTTGGTAGTCAAATCCCGGTTCTCCATCTCATCTATCGGATTGTAGTAGGTCCAGTTCGGATAAGGGAATTTATCCAACGGGACATACCGCTCCATATTAGGCACATAATATTGCTTAATCACCGGCAGACGATTGCCCTCTTCATCCAATAACATTTCGTATGGCATGATATTGGGAATCCCCTCACTGTTGTTTGTAGAACGGTCATACATATAGGAGCCGGAAAAGTCAAAATCCAGCCATTTATAAAGATTCATCGACATTTTGTAATTCACCATCGCTTTTTCGCCGTCATTCCCTTTCAGATTACGTTTTCTTCCTTCATACATCATGGACAGATAATGGTTGGCACGCTCAGATGCCCCCGCGATGTTCAGGTTGTACTGATGTACAAAAGGATTCTGCAGAATATGGTCTTTGATTTGTTGGGAATTGTCCTGTTGTGCAAGCTGTTTTAGGATACTTTCCAATTCTCCGTCCGTCAAGTAACCTAAATAATGTTCATTTAGTGCCACTTTGCCTGATGTTGCAGGCCCGTTTGGAGAGTTCCATCTGTCCGGTACAGGTGTACTTCTCCATTTATTGAACGAAAATTTGTCATATTCCACCGCATCGGCAGAATTTGCCACAGAATGGGCATAGCTCAAATCGGTTTTGGGAGAATAACGCACAAAAGAAGATATGGATACTCTCAAGTCACCTTTTTTCAGTCTTGAACCACTCTTGGTGGTCACTACAATCACTCCGTTGGCGGAACGTGCCCCCCAGATGGAAGCAGCCGCAGCGTCTTTCAGCACAGTCACACTTTCCACGTCATTCGGGTTTATGGACTTAAAATTCCCTTCTATGGGGAAACCATCCACAACTACCAACGGCTGGGCATCCGCATACAGACTGCTCTTGCCCCGGATTTGGAACGTAGGATCCCCGTTTTCATCCACTGTCGCCTGCACTCCGGCCACAGTTCCCACCAAACGGCTGGCAATATTGGACACAGGTTTGTCAAGCATCTCCTTGGAGAGAATATCATACGAACCGGTCGCACGTTCCCGCGACAAAATCTGATATCCCGTCACCACCACCTCATCCATCTGTGCCACATCTTCCTGCATTACAACGGACAATGGCTTGGAATCCGCTACCGGCATTTCAATGGTTTTCATTCCTACAAAAGAAAATACCAATACCACAGATTGCGATTTGGGCACTTGCAACCGGAAATTACCCTCTACGTCAGACACCACTCCCAATGCAGAGCCTTTCAAGCGAACAGTCACTCCCGGCAAAGTATTCCCATTGGCATCCTTGATTGTCCCGGAAATATCCATTTTCTCTACCGCCTGCGGTCGTCCGGGACGTAAAACAATCACCCCATCCTGAATCACGTAAGTCAGCCCTGTATTCTCCAGACACGACTCCAGGACACTTTCCACCGTCGCATTCTTCAGATTGACAGAAACTTTTCCCGCTTTTACCAAATCATCCTTCGAATACATGAACACAAAATCCGTCTGCTTTTCTATCGCCCAGATAACCCGATCCAAGGTCACCTCATCCATATTCAGACTGACCGACTGAGAATGGGCATATAATTGAAAGATGCCCGCAAACATAAAAACAAAGGTAAATTTCAACATAAGCCACACTTTTTTCAACTTTCCGGAACCCCGCCGGAAAATAATGCTCTTTTTTTTCATAATTTTGTTTGTTTTAATTTGTTACACGACGAATAAAACAATCCGGGTGGAGGAAGCTGCAACCAACCTCCGCCCTTTTTTTAACGTCCTTTCTTTATTATCAATACATTGTCTTGCTGCTCTATTACTATTTTCCCATTTGCCTCAAACACACGCACCAAAGGAAGTATATTGCTGTGGCGACTGAAATTGCAGCCAAAAAGCAAATCTTTTAACTCCGCTTCCTGAAAAACCACCTCCACTCCATACCAACGGCCCACCGCACGCATAATGTCCTCCAATCGGGTATCCTTGAAACGGAAACGGCCATTCTTCCAGGCGGCATAAGTTTCCACATCCACATCGTTTACCTCTATTTTCCCGCTATTCTTGTTTAAATGCCACTGTTCCCCGGGATGAAGCCGAATAACATTCTCCCGCTCCACCGCCACACTTCCCTCTACTAAGGTTATATGAGTATCAGGCTCATCAGGATAGGCAAACACATTGAATTCCGTACCGTAAACCTTCACTGAATGATAGACAGTCCTCACAATAAAAGGTCGTGCACTATCTTTGGCCACATCAAAATAAGCCTCCCCTTCCAGTTCCACTTCGCGGGTTTTCCCCGTGAAATAATTCGGGAAACGCAATCGGGTCCGCGCATTCAGATAAACAACCGTCCCGTCACTCAATTGCAGACGGAATTCCCCGCAAACCGGGACATCCACTTCGTGAATAACCGGTTCTTCTTTGTCTTTTCCATAGGCAAGCTGATAAACCAGTCCGGTCGTATCGTTATGTAAAATAGCCGAGGAATCCGCTATTATTCCCCTCTCTCTTTCCAAATCCACCACTTTCCCTTCGGGCAGCAAAAGACGCGCTCTCGGTTTTCCAGGCTCAATTCCGGCAACCGGAACACTTTTTCCCAGTTCCGCCTCTGTTGTCCTCTCCCATCGGAAAAACAACACACTCCCCACCAACACTGTCACCACAGCGGCGATAGCGCCAAAACGGTAAAAATTCCGCATCGCCCGCATACGTTTACGCTTCATGATTAATCTGTTCCATCCCTTATCACAGGGGAAATCCTCATAACGTCTTTCCTCTACCCGTTTCCGGGCTTCTTGCTCTATCCTCTTCAAAAGACGTTCGTTCTTTTTATCCTGCCGCCACTCTCCCAATTCATTTTCATGACCGTCTTCACCACTTCCCAAATATTCGGCAATCCGTTTGGCTATTGAAAAATCATCCTGATCTGTCATCTTTATTTCTTTTAACTATAACTAAAACACCTAAAACACATTTCATGGTGTATCGGAATACACTTTTTTTCGATAATACGCATAAAATTTGGACACAATATTTCCATATTGTCAGAAAATATTGTACTCTTAACTATTTTTCAGGCCATTACAGAGGTGAGGCAGAGGCATTAGTCCAATAGAAGAAAAACAAGATAATAATATTCCCTAAGCATTTCCTTCAACTTACGATAAGCTATTTTTTTCAGCATATGAACTGTATTTTTTGAAATTCCCAATTCATCGGCAATCTCCTCATTTCTTTTTCCATCCAATGCCAGTTGTATCACCCGTTTCGATTGTGTCGGCAACTGCTCCACCGCGGAATAAAACATGCGCAGTGCTTCTTCCTTTATCACCAAATCATGAAAATCCAAACTATCGGGAATTTGTCCTAAAGATTCTTGCCTCCGCTTTTCATCGCGTAAAATATTTAAACAAGCATTATGTACCACAGTATAAAGGAAAGAACGAATTTTAGACAAGCTGTCAAATCCGGAACGACACTCCCAGTATTTGATAAAACAATTCTGGACAACATCTGCCGCCTCAGAATCATCTTTCAGATAATGCGCCGCAAACAGGCATAAGGCCGGATAATAAGCATCAAACAGACTCCTGAAAACTTTTTCATCGCCCGATTTCAACCGTTCCACTGAAATCTCCTGTTCTTTCATATACTGTAATGGACATGATTACGAGGAACAAATATACTGAATTTCAAATACAACTATGCTGAAGTATATTTTATATCGCACAAATACAGCAAACTTTTTCAAAATCGATTCTGCAACTATCAGTCTCTATAAGGCATCTTCCAAGTTCCTTCAATAAAAACTCATTTGTGAGTTTACCTTGCAACTGAGAACAAAAGCTTTGGGAAATAAATCGAATTTCAATCCTCAAATTTCTATATTTCCGTCAGCTTCTTTCGATAAGATATCGATAACAATTTTAGCCGCATTTTGTTCGGCTTCTTTTTTGGAAGTACCTTCCCCTTTTCCTTTTTCTTCCTCGCTAAGCATCACGGTGCAACAGAATTTACGACGTCCGCGTGCCACTTCGTCTGTCTGGAAATGGATATCGACTTTATTTTTTTGTCCCCATTCGATCAGGCGGCTTTTGTAGTTGGTGTCGATCGTCACCAGATCTTTGATATCGAAGAAATTGGGAAAGATAAACTTCTCGATAAACCGTTTGGTATTAACGAATCCCTGATCCAGAAACATCGCCCCGATAAAAGCTTCGAATACATCTCCGTAAATATGCTTATTCCGGGAGATATCCGATTTTGCGACGACAGCTTTATCCAGACCGATATTAATGGCCAATTCATTCAAAGATTCGCGGCTGACTACTTTAGAACGGACACGGGTAAGAAAACCTTCGTCCTTTTTAGGAAAGAATTTATACAATAATTCAGCGACAATAGCTCCCAGGACGGCATCTCCTAAAAACTCCAGACGTTCGTAATTGAGCACAACCCCTTTGGAAGTCATCTTCGATGCCGACTTATGCAGCAGAGCCAAACGATACAGACTCTTATTATTGGGCACAAAGCCGATCTGAGAAATAGACAATCCATAAAACTTCCCGTTACGATTCAGGTAAAGTCTTATGGATTGAATGATTTGCCTAATCACAGCCCTAAAGAATTTAGTATGTGATTATTTTTTGATTACGACACATGCATTGTGTCCACCGAAGCCAAAAGTATTGCTTATGGCCACTTTCACTTCCCTCTTTTGCGGCTCGTTGAACGTAAAATTCAATTTCGGATCGAGCTCCGGAGCCAAAGTATGGAAATTAATCGTCGGAGGAACAATATCATTCTTTACAGCCAACGTACAAGCGATCGCTTCTACAGCACCTGCAGCCCCCAAAAGGTGGCCTGTCATAGATTTCGTAGAACTGATATTCAGCTTGTAAGCATGTTCGCCAAACGCTTTCAGGATAGCTGTCGGTTCGGAGATATCTCCCAACCCGGTCGAAGTACCGTGTACATTGATATAATCGATATCTTCGGGTTTCACACCTGCATCTTCAAGAGCCAGCAACATCACTTCATAGGCCCCGTCCGGATCCGGAGCGGTCATATGATAAGCGTCACAGTTTCCGGCACCCCCTGCAATCTCTGCATAGATATGTGCACCTCTGGCCACAGCATGTTCATACTCTTCAAGAATCAGGGCAGCTCCACCTTCACCGATCACAAAACCATCCCGGTCTGCATCGAAAGGACGGGAAGCTGTCTTCGGGTCATCGTTGCGGGTTGAAAGGGCTTTCATCGAATTGAAACCACCTACACCAGGAACGGTGACAGCAGCTTCAGAACCACCGGCAACAATGGCATCAGCTTTTCCTAAGCGAATTAAGTTCAATGCATCAACAATAGCATGAGCCGACGATGCACATGCAGAGACCGTCGTATAGTTCGGACCTTTCAATCCGTTTTCTATAGCAATCATGGCCCCTCCCATGTTAGCGATCATCTTAGGTATAAAAAAAGGATTGAATCGAGGCGTACCATCTCCTTTCGAAAAAATATCACACTCCTCGAAAAAAGTCTGCAAGCCACCGATTCCTGCTCCCCATATTACACCTATCCGCTTTTTGTTCGCTGTTTCCAGGTCCAAACCCGAATCTTTAAGCGCCTCTCTTGCAGCGATGATACCGAATTGAGTATAAAGATCCATCTTCCGAACTTCTTTCTTATCGAAATATCCGGTCGGTTCGTAATTTTTCACCTCACAAGCAAACTGTGTGCGGAATTTTGATGCATCGAAACGAGTAATAGGACCGGCGCCACTGACGCCTTTCAATAAATTGTCCCAAAACTCAGGCACATTATGACCTAAAGGGTTGATTGTTCCAAGACCTGTAATTACTACTCGTTTCAAATCCATAAAAACAATATTAAATTACTTTGCGTTAGCTTCCACGTAAGAGATAGCGTCACCTACAGTAACAATTTTTTCTGCTTGATCATCCGGAATAGTAATATTGAATTCTTTTTCCAGTTCCATAATCAGCTCTACAGTGTCCAAAGAGTCGGCACCCAGATCATTTGTGAAGGTAGCTTCGGGTTTAACTTCTGATGCATCTACACCTAATTTTTCTTCAATAATCCGTTGTACTCTTTCAGTAATGTCAGACATAGCTTAAAATTTTAATTAGACATTCTTTTTAATTTCACTCCATGCACCAAGATGTGCATAATTATCTAAATTCAGTGGGCAAATTTAGAGTTTATTTTTTTTACTGGAAAATTTTTTGCCAAGAATAAACTTTTATTACCTTTATCGTCTTGATTTTTAAATGCTTACACCATGAAAAAAATAGCAATATTTGCCTCAGGATCAGGTTCTAACGCTGAAAATATCATTCAATATTTTGCTCAAAAACCGCAATTCTGCGTAAAATCTGTCTTTTGTAATGTCCCGGATGCTTACGTTCTGGAACGGGCTAAAAAATACCGTATTCCATCTTTTGTTTTCAACCGGGAAGAGTTCCGGAATCCGGATAAAGTATTCCGCCAGCTCCAGGAACAGGAGATCGATTTTATCGTATTGGCCGGCTTTTTGTGGCTAATGCCCTCTTTTATCACCGCAGCCTGGCCGAACAAAATCGTCAACATCCATCCGGCCCTTCTCCCGGCCTATGGCGGTAAAGGCATGTACGGACACCATGTGCACGAAGCCGTTATTGCAGCCGGCGAAAAGGAAAGCGGCATCACCATTCATTATGTCAATGATCACTACGACCAGGGCGCTATCATCTTTCAGGCCAAATGCCCGGTGCTCCCGACAGACACCCCCGACGACCTTGCCGCCCGGGTACACGAACTGGAATACCGGTATTTCCCGCAGATCATCGCAGAGACGATTTTGAAGCAGGAGGCATAAAATCCTATTTAAAATAACCATCAAATCCGGGAAAGGGCAGTTGTTTTACTGTTTCCCGGTTTTTAATATGCTTACATGTCTTCCATCGAAAAAAGCCTGCTCTCTATCTCATACTTAAACAAAACTTTCTTTCGTAATTCCTCAATTTTGAGAGCGAACAAATCCGGTTTGAAGTTTTTGGATTGTCTTTTCACCTCTGCTACCAGCGCTTTTTTTTCTTCCGCATACAGCCCGACAATATCTATTTCATCCTGATCTTTGTTATTTTTGCCCTGCCACCAAGCACCTATACTTGCAAATTCTTTGCTTTCCATCATCTGTTGACGGAAGTACATTTCCAACGCCAGACCGGAAAAAGTCGGGTAATCTTTTTTTATAATATCAGCCAGGCATTCGAAATTCTGTATCTCTATATAATTTTGATACTTGATAAAATACCGGAACCAGAAACGTAAAAACATATCCGATACTTCATAACGGACTGTCTGGGAACCTTCCTTTGAGAGTATAGGCCGTTTTTTCTTTATTAGATCATAGTCTTCTTCCAATCTCTTCAATTGTCCGCCCAGACTCATACCACCCATAACCGTTTCCATTTCCGGCAAGGTATTCTTACCATTGGAGACGGCTGATAAGATAGAAAAGTAATTACCGTATTTTTTCCCGAACTCCTGTACCAGTAACGCCTGTCCTTCGGTCAGAAAGGATGAATCGGGTTGCAACATGAAATCAACCATGCTTTCCATACTCGTACATCCATTGTCCATAAACTGCTCGATATACTTTGGAACACCACCGGTAAAGGTATAGAGTGCCAGCAAATCATCTTTGGAATAGTCTGCCTTATGCTCCGACATGATTTCTTTTAATACGGAAGTAGTAAAAGGAGCTAATTTCATTATACTGTCGGCACGGCCGTACAACGGTCCTTTGGAATCCCTGAAGATTTTGTTCATAAGGGTATAAACCGAACCACTCACGATAAGATTGACATGGCTCTGTTTCCTCAACCGATCCCAAGTGTCCTGCATCAGGCTGTAAATCTCTTGATTGATGTAATAGAACTCTTGAAATTCGTCTATAACCAGATTGTATGCCATCCGCGTTCCCAAATCCATTAAGAAGCGGAACACTTCTGCAAAGTTGGTAAGTTCCGGTACATAAATGTTTAACGCTTGCCGGATTTCAGAAACAAATCGTAAACAGAGAGCCGTTTCATTGCTTCGGCTGACAAACAGGTACACCGTAGGGGTATTCTCGCAACTCTTGAATATAAGACTGGTTTTGCCGATACGCCGCCGACCGGTAAGTACGGTCATTTGGGAATGTACAGAAAAAGATACTCCGCGAACCTTTTCCAATGATGCTAACTCTTTTTCTCTATTGTAGAATCTCATATCCTTATTTTTTAATATGATTTCATTCTTGCAAATTTTACTGCTATAAAGTTTACGGCCGTAAAATTTAAGGTCAATACAAAATTACTAATAATTTCAGGAATATAAAAAAAGTGGTGTGCCGAAAACTTCGGGCACACCACTTGTAAACAGTCGGGCAGATGATTTCTCATTCAAACAATCGCCCGACTGCCAATCAGGAAATATCCAAATGTAATGTCCTGCTGGCCATTTTGCCATCTGCGCTGGTCGCAAAACAATAAGCCATAACAGCGCCGCTCCACAAGTCAGAGACTTTGATCGCCGTTTCTCCGGCTTCACCGCGCTGCCCTATTGACACCAGACGCGTAAACAGCTGTTCGGTATCCAAAAGCAGCACATACACAACATCATCCGGATGGCAGTTGCTTTCTGCCGGCATCTCCGGATAGCTTGCTGTATAGGTCTTTGATTCTTGATCGTAGGTCAGCGTCACCTCCGGCGGATAGAGATTGCCGTTTGAAAATTGGAGTTTTTCAAAATCGATCTCAATACCTTCATCCGTTTTACGGAAACAGTCTTTGTTTGCCGAATGCCAGGCATTCTTAGGCGTTAGCCCCCGTTTCCGTTGAGGAAAACCCACTTTGGCGATTTCCTTCATTTGCCCCGCCATTTGCGAGGCAGATTTGAATCTGGCCTTCACTCCTGCCTGCAAAGGAGTGTTGGATTTATATCCGCTCTTACTTAAAGACCTGACATAATTCACGCCATCCTTTATATAATAAGCGACACCACCAACCTTGCTCACATAAGCACCGGCCAGATCCGGCTTGACCTTTCCCATAATTCATTAATTTATGGGGTTTGACATCATCTGCTCTGTCCTTCCGGACAAAATAGATATTCATTTTTTTCGACAGCCCCAAGGCTGTCTTCAAAACAGTTGAACGGATAGGATACGCGTGCGCACCATCGTATAACCTGCCCGCAACCGTCAAAGGAATCTATTCACCCTATGAACTGTTTTCCGGCAAGCACAGGACAAGGGGGATTATATTCCGTATTGGATCCAACACATAAAAGAACGTAGAATTTCGCCCGATTTACGATTGTCTTATTGTGGCGTTTCATTCTGATAGCAAAGATAGAGTAAAATATCGGATATTTTCAAAAAAAATCCACCGTTTTTCTTTTCGGATTAGTAAAATAATGGCGTGATTATCAATACCATATCGAATAGCAACACCTGTATCGGCATCTGTCGGAACAGCAGCCGGAAACACCTGCTTTTCCGCTCCGGTATCATCTCCCGCATCATCACCGGCATCATTTTTTGCATCATCACCGGCATCATTTTTTACATCATCACCGGCATCATTTTTTACATCACCATTTGTATTTCTTCGTCGTCACCCACACCATCTTCCCTCTCCCCTTCCATATCCTTTTTTAATTCATTCAATAATCAACAATCAACCCACTCGAACGTTTGCAGATGTGAAAAATATCCTATATTTGTGACATTGTGTACAAGTTGTCGCAAAATATATTAATTGATATTC
>QWCN01001971.1_pt1 | contig 28833 bp, 26 predicted proteins | sample 1972711 | NCBI WGS metagenome assembly QWCN01 (sample SAMN09866707, study PRJNA288562) | Human gut metagenome isolate term1_stool, whole genome shotgun sequencing... | isolation source: gut | host: Homo sapiens | place: USA: California
CCGGAAGGAGCGAAGAGTGCGTGTCGAGGGAGTGGATTCTATGTGACGACTGTCACGACGATGAGCTCCGGAAGGAGCGAAGAGTGCGTGTCGAGGGAGCGGATTCTATGTGACGACTGTCACGACGATGAGCTCCGGAAGGAGCGAAGAGTGCGTGTCGAGGGAGAACGAGACACGACTGTCATAGAAAGGAGATCGTAGAGAATGAAAATCACATTGAAAGATGGTTCCTGTAAAGAATATGCAGAACCAATGGCAATTATTGACATTGCAAAAGACATTAGCGAAGGACTTGCCCGCGTAGCCTGCGTGGCAGAACTCGATGGAGAAGTAGTAGATCTGAGAACAGTAGTAGATGGAGAACATGAATTAAACATTTTGACCTTTGACAGTGATGCCGGAAAGGCAGCTTACCGCCACACCGCATCCCATGTGCTGGCACAGGCGGTCAAACGTCTGTATCCGCATGCGAAATGTGCGATCGGACCGGCGATCGAGGACGGTTTCTATTATGATTTTGATATGGAATCTCTTGACCGCGAGGCGCTTGACAAGATCGAAAAAGAGATGAAAAAGATCGTAAAAGAGGGAGCAGAGCTGAAACGATTTACTCTTCCCCGCAATGAAGCAATTGAATTTATGAAAAAACGCGAAGAGCCTTACAAAGTGGAATTGATCGAGGATCTTCCGGAAGACGCCGAGATTTCGTTCTATGAGCAGGGCGAATATGTCGACCTTTGTGCCGGTCCTCATTTGATGAGTACCAAGCCGCTCAAAGCGATGAAATTGATCTCCTCCTCCGGAGCTTACTGGAGAGGAAATGAGAAAAATAAAATGCTGACCCGTATTTACGGAACTGCATTTACAAAAAAAGCAGATTTGGATGCGCATTTGGAACATTTGGCTGACATCAAAAAGCGCGACCACAATAAACTCGGACGTGAGATGGAATTATTTACCACGGTAGATGTCATTGGACAGGGGCTTCCGCTCATTATGCCAAACGGTGTGAAAATGATTCAGAGAATGCAGCGCTGGATCGAGGACGAGGAGACCAAACGCGGCTATATGAGAACGAAGACACCGCTTATGGCAAAATCCGATCTGTACAAGATTTCCGGACATTGGGATCATTACAAAGAAGGAATGTTCGTCCTTGGGGACGAGGACAAAGACAAAGAGGTATTTGCGCTTCGTCCGATGACTTGTCCGTTCCAGTATTATGTGTATAAAGCAAGCCAGAAATCTTACCGCGATCTTCCTTGCCGCTATGGTGAGACTTCAACCTTGTTCCGTAACGAGGATTCGGGTGAAATGCATGGTTTGACACGTGTACGCCAGTTTACGATTTCCGAGGGACATTTGATCGTCCGCCCGGATCAGATGGTAAAAGAATTTAAAGATTGTATCGCATTGGCGCAGTATTGTCTGCAGACACTCGGTCTGGAAGAAGATGTAACCTACCATTTGTCCAAATGGGATCCGGAAAATCCGGAAAAATATATCGGCGAGCCGGAAGTTTGGAATGAGACAGAGGAAGATATCCGAAATATTCTGAACGAATTGAACATTCCATTTACCGAAGATGTCGGAGAGGCTGCGTTCTATGGACCAAAAGTAGACATTAACGCCAAAAATGTATATGGAAAAGAAGATACCATGATCACAATTCAGTGGGATGCTCTTCTTGCTGATCAGTTTGACATGTATTATATTGATGAGAAAGGCGACAAAGTTCGTCCTTACATCATTCACAGAACTTCGATCGGATGCTACGAGAGAACATTGGCATGGCTGATCGAAAAATACGCCGGTATGTTCCCGACATGGCTTTGCCCGGAGCAGGTTCGTGTGCTTCCTATTTCTGAGAAATATGCGGATTATGCGGAAAATGTCTGTGAAAAATTGACAGCCAATGGCGTAGATGCTACAGTGGATAATCGATCCGAGAAAATCGGATTTAAAATCCGAGAAGCACGTCTGCAGCGCATTCCATACATGCTCATCGTAGGCCAGAAAGAGCAGGAGGAAAACAAAGTGTCGCTTCGAAGCCGCTATAAAGGTGACGAAGGACAGGTGGCACTGGATGACTTTATCGCGGATATCACGGAAGAGATCCGTACCAAAGAGATCCGCAAGATCGAAGTAAGCGAAGAAAAATAATCGGAAAGGGAGGAATCTATGGAGACAAAAAAGATAAATGGAAAAGCGGTCGTATCGCTGATCCTTTCCTGTCTTTCTGTGTTGTGCTGTTTTGCCTGGTACCTTGCCATCATTGTTGGAATGATTGGCGTGGTACTTGGAATTATCGCATATCGTGAGTCGGAAGGCGGCCAGCGGGATCTGGCAATCGCAGGAATTATTGTAGGGGCAGTCGGAATGTCACTTGGAATCGTTTCGGCGGTGCTTTACATCATGCTCACGAGTGGTCCGGCAGACAGCCTTCAGACGACACCGGTATCCCCATCTGCGATCGGGGTGCCATCAGCAAGCCCGGAACCATCAGCATTTCCGGAGGACGGCAGTGGTTCAATGATGTTTGCATTGCGCAGACTGTGGATGTGGTTTTAAAATAGAAGGAGGAAAATTATGGAAGAAAATGAACAGAGCACCGTTGTACAGAGCCAGAAGAAAGGCTTTGGAATCGCAGGACTTGTCCTTGGAATCCTTTCCATTCTCTGTTGTATGTGCATGGGAGCAGGACTGATTTTTTGTATCATCGGTGGAATTTTTTCCATCATTAGCGTAGTAAAGGGAAGTGGAACCGGAAGAACGCTCGGGATTATTGGCCTTGTGGTGAATATTTTAGGGCTTCTTCTGAACGCATTTATGATCATTTCTTTTGCGATGATGATTGATTGGTCTCACGTTACAATGGAAAATCTGCAATCCATCAATAACATTGATCCAAACAATGAAAGCGAAGTAATGCAGTGGATGCAGCAGTTTTTCCGCGTCGACATTTCATCGTATACAACCTATTGATAACAAAGTAACTATTCAGGATCACTGTATGGAAATCAATGAATCGTCGTGCTTGCACGTAAGAGACGTTGATTTCCATACAGTGATCCTAATAGGGCTCCCCTCCACATATGAGCATTTTTAGCCTTGTCAAAGGCGGGAAAAGAACACGAAGTGTTCGAAATGTGAATGTGTGGGAGGGGCGCCTGAATAGTTACATAACAAAAATGGCGGCTCTCATAGGAGGGCCGCTATTATTTTGACGATCCATTGCACCAAAATGAGGATTACCGCCAAATAAACATATTCTAACCGGAAAGAAAGAGCGTGAAACCGCAAATTTGTTTTCCTGCGGAGAATCCGTTCCATCGTCTGCGTCACCATAAAAATGACATAGAGAAGAAAGCAGAACGGGACGACCGGATGATACAAGAACGAATGAATCAGGTCGCCTTTTAAAAGGGAGACAAAGGCACGCGTCCCGCCGCATCCCGGACAGGGAAGACCGGTGACAAAATGAAACAGGCAGGGAGGCAGCCAGTGGGTCGGATGGATCCATCCGATATTGTAAAAAAGTGCAAGAATGGTAAAAGGGATAAGCAGAAGCCATCCTACAAAGAACAAAATGTCGTTGGCAGAATGTCTTCTGCCGGCGTGGCTTTGAATCGTTGAAAACATAAAATCTCTCCTTTGCAGAAAAGTATAGCAAATAAAGTGAAGAACTGTCAATCAATAAATAGTGCAGCACGATCATTTTGCGCCAGATATATCAATTTATTGACAAAATAACACAATGCATTTTTGGAAGAAATGATGTAAAATTAAAATAATTTTAGATCGCTGAAAAAGCAGAAGGAGGACACCATGAATCAATCAAAGAAGAAAGTGTTTGCAGTTCTGATGGTAGCCTCAATGGCAATTCCTACGGGGATGGCTCCTGTATCAGATGCGGCAAAAAAAAGTCAAATTTAACAAAACCAATATTACAGTTAAAGTTGGCAAAAAGGCAAAAGTCACATTGAAAAATGCGGCAAAAAAAGCAAAGGTAACTTGGAAGATCTCCAATAAGAAAGTTATCAAACTTACCAAAAAGAGCAAAAAATATGCGGTAGTGAAAGGCGTAAAAAAAGGAACAGCAACGCTGAAAGCGACGTATAAAAAAGGGAAGGTGAAGAAAATTTTAAAATGCAAAGTTAAAGTGGAAAAAGACGCAGCGAAAACGACAGCTTCAGTGGCTCCGGGAACATCAGCGCCAACACAACCTGCAACACCAGCAACATCTGCAACGCCAACGCAGTCTGCAGCAGCATCAACAGAAATGCCAACAACGGTGCCTACAACAGCACCATCATTGATAAAAGTTGCTCCAAAAGTGGACAGTAAAGAAGCATACAGTTACTTCAATGACTATACCCTTGGTTATGATACCAAAGAAGAGAAAGTTGTTGCTTACAAAAATGGTGCGCAGATGTCCTTGGAAGAGGCAGGTGCCAAAGTATATGACAATTTTGGTGACAATGTATTTGAACAGCAGACCGCTTCCAATAATTGGGATACGCCGGCAATCAAATTGACAGCGCCATTGCAGTATACAACAGCAGACGGAACAGTACATGATATTGACAGTATGCTGACAAACTTTGATTTCATCGCTGATCCAACGGCATTGGATAACTCAGATGTTGATGGAAAATTATATGTATATGGAACCAATGAAGGATTTGATTATGCAGATGGAAAATTGGCAGCAAACTCTTACAGTAATCATTCCTTGAGCATTCTTTCCACATCCGATATGGTAAACTGGACTGATGAAGGTCTTATGGATAATGGAAACCTTACGAATCTTCCGGATTCTGCACTTGCGAAGAACAAAGTGACAAATAAATGGACAACAAAGGCATGGGCACCATCTGCATTGAAGATTGATGGTGACGGTGACGGCGAGGATGAATATTACGTATTTTATACCGATGGTGGTGGCGTTGGGTATGTACGTGGAGACTCACCGGTTGGACCATGGTATGATGATCTTGGAAAGAAATTATTTACTTCCCAGTCTGAGGGATGCAGCGGCGTAAAATGGTGCTTTGACCCGGCAGTTCTTGCGGATGACAAAGGCAACGCTTATGTATACTTTGGCGGTGGAAATGATGAAGAAAAATACGTTCAGACCGGACGTGTATGTAAATTGAAATTCGAAAAGGGTACCGGAAAAGTATCATCGGATGGTGTGCCACAGATTCTGGACACATTCTGCTTCTTTGAAGACGGAGAGATCAACCAGATTGACGGCAAATATATCTATTCTTATTGTACAAACTGGGATGTAAAGAAAGATACACCATATGTAGGTGCAGTACAGATTGCAGCATATATTTCTTCCGATCCGATGAACATCGCGTTCTTCCCGGATAAAGTAGGGCAGACCAAATATACAGATGACAAGGGAGTTGCTCATAATTTCCTTGGAACAATTCTTGATAACCCAAGTAAACTGTATGGTGAGACATATAACAACCATCATCATATGCAGAATTTTAAGGGACACAACTACATCTTCTATCACTCAACAGCGTTGAGCAATACGTTGTATCGTGACAGCAAGCAGTATCGTAACCTTCATGTCAACGAGATTGATATTGACATGGATAAAGAGACTATCGATATTAAGCCTTCTTACCAAGGCGCAAAACAGCTTGAAAACTTCAATCCATACACCAATCAGGATGGAAGTGTAAGATATGTTAATGCAACAACAGCTTCTAAGAGTGCCGGTGTGAAATCACTGCGTGATGACCGCACAGTAATGCAGTCTTACAATGGTTCACCGATGGTATTGGATCAGATTAATACCGGTGACTGGACAAAGATCAGTGGAGTAGACTTTGGCGCAAACGGACTTAAGAGCATTAGTGCAGAAATTGCAGCAGCAAATGACGAAGGACAGATTGAAGTTTATCTTGATGATCCAACCGTACCTGCAAACCGCATTGCGCGCATTGGCCTTCTTGATACCAAGAAACTTTATGCATTCAGTACAGCAGATATTGAAAAAGAAGTAACAGGTGTACATGACGTATACTTTGTATTCCGTGGTACTGGTTATAACGTAGCATCTTGGGCATTCTCTGAAAAAGACACACCGGAGCTCCCAGACCTTTCAGCAAGACCAACTGTTGCTCCAATTCCAACAATGAATCCAAACCTTGTGACAGGATGGAATGCAGACAAAACGGAATACGCTATTCCAATCACAGAAGAAAATGTTGAGGCAGAAGGGGGAGCAAGTGCAGAAGTAGATATGTATAACGGACAGGCATCCCTTACTTACAACGGACAGTATCCGGGCGTGTTCTTCAATATGCCGGAAGAATTGACAGATACAAAATTTTCGTCGATTGAGATCAAATACGATCGTCTTGGCGCGGAAGATAAATTTGGATGCGCTTCACGATACAAAGACGCTCAGGATCAGGATGTTGAAATACAGTGGGCAGGAACAGATGCACCATTTAATCCGTTAGAACATTCAAAAGTGATTGAGCTGAATAAAGAGAAAGAATTATATCGGTTCAAAATCTTTGGTGATGGTGCCGATGAGGCAGGATTTATTATCAAAGCAGTTATTTTGAAACGATAAACAAAATATGGTTTAGAAGATCATGGTACTATTGTAAAACAAAAGCCGCCGCACGGGTGTTACCCGGTGTGGCGGCTTTTAAAATGGTGTGCCCGGCGGCGCACATTTCGTTATATATAATGTTTATAATTCTTTGCTTTAAGGTGTCAAACTTTTCGAAAATAAGCGGGATTGTCAAGAAGCAGCATTGGTGGTATAATACAATAAGTAAGTAGGTATGCAAAGTTATGGAAATGGAGGAAAATATATGAGTAAATTTGGACTACGTAAACTGGGATTTGGAATATTGTTATTTGGCATGGCGGTGTGTTGCTATACGGCTTCGCCTGTAAAGGCGGCAGAAACGGATGTGCCGATCGATAATATGACATTTCCGGATGCCACATTTTTGAAATATGTTGGTAGATTTGATAAAAGCGGCGATGGAAAATTGTCGGAAAGTGAGAGAAACGCAGTAAAGAAAATCGTTGTAAATTTTGATTCTTTAAACAGTCAAACTAAAATCACCTCTCTTGCAGGAATCGAGTATTTTCCGAATTTAACGGTATTAGAATGCGAAAAGAACAGTCTGGCAAGTTTAGATGTGACGAAAAATAAAAAGCTGCAGGAATTGAATTGTGATAAGAATAACTTGCAAAGTTTAGATGTAAGTCAGAATACGGAATTAATCAAGTTACAGTGCAGGTATAATCAATTGCCGGGTCTGGATGTGACAGAGAATACAAACCTGAAGAAATTATGGATTTATGAAAATCAAATCTCAAGTATTGATTTGAGTAAGAATACAGAATTGGTGGAGCTGGCATGTGGAAACAATCCGCTGACGAGTTTAGATGTAAGTCAGAATACGAAATTAGAAGGTTTGCATGTGTATAATACACAAGTGACAGCTTTGGATGTCAGTAATAAGCCAAATCTGACTACACTGAAGTGCTTTAACAATAACCTGACGAGTTTAAATATAAGTGGAGATACCGCATTAAAAACACTAAGCTGCTATCAGAACAGATTGACAAGTCTGGATATAGGTGATAGTTCGGAATTAACCGACGTATCATGTAGTCAAAATGGGATCACAGAGCTGGATCTAAGTCAAAATACGCAGCTGGAGAACTTGCATTGCGCAAATAATAGTTTAACGACTCTGGATGTCAGCAAGAATCTGAACATAACGAGTTTAGATTGTGGAAGTAACAAGTTGACTACACTGGACTTAAGAACTAATACAAAACTTGAATATTTGCGTTGTGTATATAATAAATTGACAAGTCTGGATGTCAGTGCCAATACGGCATTGCAATCTTTATATACTTCACATAATACATCCCTCAAGAGCCTTGATGTGAGTAAGAATCCGGAATTGGTTAATTTGGTCTGCGAAAATAATGGATTGACAAGTCTGGATGTCAGTGCCAATACAAAGCTGTATATGCTGCAATGTTCGAGTAATAAATTGAAAAGTCTTGATGTGATTAAAAATCAGAGTCTTAGCACGTTGAACTGTAATGATAATGAGATTGATGGTCTGGATATCAGACAAAATACAAACTTGTCTACCTTGGATTTTTCCATTAATCCGATCAAGGTATTAAAAGTGACAGACAAGTATTCGGATAGAAATTTGGAAGCCAGTATTATGATGTACGATACCGTTGAGATCGATATGGGACAGATTTCCGGCTGGGACGTAAATAGTATATCAAATATAACCGGCGCAACATTGGCGGACAATGTTTTGGTATTTGATCCGATGGCAGAAGAAGTTACTTATACTTATGACTGCGGATACAATTGTATCATGACTGTACATTTGTATATTAGATTGAATCAGTATCAGATAACCTATGAGTTAGATGGTGGAACAAATGCGGCAGCAAACCCGGCATCCTATTATCCGCTTCCGACAGCGACGGCATTGCAGGATCCGGTAAAAGCGGGTTATACCTTTGATGGCTGGTATAAGGATGCGGCATTTACATCAAGGATAACCGAGATACCGAAGGGACATGTTGGGAATATGACACTTTATGCAAAATGGACAAAGGTGGCGAAACCGAGTCCAAGCCCGACGCCGACAACTCCGGCCACGCCAAGCCCAACGCCGACGACCCCGACCACACCAAGTCCAACGCCGACGACCCCGGCTACGCCAAGCCCAACGCCGACAACTCCGGCAGCGCCAAGCCCAACGCCGACGACCCCGGTCACGCCAAGCCCAACGCCGACAACCCCGGCCACGCCAAGCCCGACACCGACAACTCCGGCAGCGCCAAGCCCGACACCGACAACTCCGACACAGAGTGCAACGCCTGCGCCAACACAGCAGCCGACCGCACAACCGACACAGAAACCGACGGAAGCACCGGCAGAGGAAGGGAACGAAGAAGGAACATTTATTAAAGACAGTCAGGGATCGACGTTCAAAATAACGAATGCGGATTCGGAAAATCCGGAAGTGCAGTATGAGGCACCTGCAAAAAATGCCAAAGGAAAAGTAAAAGTTCCGGCATTTGTAAAAGTGAATGGAGTGACCTACCAAGTGACATCTGTTTCCGGAAAAGCTTTTAAGGGAAATAGTAAAGTTACTAAGATCATAATCGGAAAGAATGTTACAAAAATTGGGAAAAAGGCGTTTTCCAAATGTAAGAAGCTGAAATTGCTTGTCATTAAGTCGCGTAAGCTGAAGACAAAGAATGTTGCGAAGAACGCATTTAAGGGCATCACAAAGAAAACGACCGTGAAAGTGCCGAAATCGAAGATTAAGGCATACCGCAAACTGCTGCGGAAAAAAGGACTCAGCAGTAAAGTGAAAGCCATAAAACGAGTTTATAGTTCGCAGGAAGTGTAATAATTGAGAAAATCGTTGTCAAGTGATGGAAACTTATGGTCTGCCAATGATAGAACAGTCTTATTGCATAAAACTCGATATTTATAAATCACACTGCTTCGCAGTGAGGGGTTGTCGCACTAAGTGATTAGTGTGGCAGCCCCTTCTAATGCCAACTGCGTCCTGCCGCCGAGGCGGAGCCGAGGGACGCTGCTTTGTCGAGGGGGCACTGCCTTGTCAAGGGGGCACTGCCTTTCTGGCATTACGGTCAAATCCTAGGTTTTTCTTCTAGTTGTACCGTAATTTCTTCCTCTTTTTTGCCACTTTTTTACAATTTTTGTTTTTTTACGGTATTTTGCCTTGTTTCACGCAGAATAATACCGTAATAATTTCCGCTTTTTTACAACTGTTTCCTATTATTTACAAATTTTACGGTAAAACCGCGTTCTGTAAAAAACTTTTTACCGTAATTCTTTTTGAGCGACTTCCCCCCCACGCAGACAGTTATGCAATTGCGACTTATTTTTCTAAAAGTAATGGAAAAACCCCTTGACACCCACCAAAATCCATGATATGATAGCAAAGGTACAAAAAGCAGAGTTATCCACTCTCACCTTGCCGCAATTGCGCGCGCAATGGTCAAACCAATTTTTTCATACATTTGAATGAAGAATTTCTGTGGATAGCTGGCTTTAAAAACAGTTATCTTTTTTTATTTCATTTGGAGGTGCGAATCATCAGCGAATTAATGATTAATGAGCAGATCCGTGACAAAGAAGTCCGCGTGATCGGCCAGGACGGAGAACAGCTTGGAATTATGTCAGCCAAAGAGGCTTATTTGATGGCAAAAAATGCAGAACTTGATCTGGTTAAAATTGCCCCGGGTGCCAAACCACCGGTATGCAAGATTATCAATTACGGAAAATACCGTTATGAGCAGGCTAGACGTGAAAAGGAAGCAAAGAAAAAACAAAAAACCATCGATGTGAAAGAAATTCGTCTTTCACCAAACATTGATACTAACGATTTGAATACCAAATCCAATCAGGCTCGTAAATTCTTGTCCAAGGGAGACAAAGTGAAAGTTACGCTTCGTTTCCGCGGCCGTGAGATGGCGCATAAGGATGTTGGTCGTGAAGTGCTGAACGCATTTTTTGAGAAATTGGAAGATGTGGCAGTTATCGACAAAGATCCGAAGATGGAAGGAAGAAGCATGATCATGTTTTTAACAGCCGCAAAATAATGATAGAGCATTTGGCACTATCAAATATAAATGGAGGAAATACATTATGGCAAATCAGAAAATGAAAACAAAAAGAGCCGCTGCAAAGCGATTCAAAGTAACTGGAACAGGTAAACTGGTTCGTAATAAGGCATACAAAAGCCACATTTTGACAAAGAAAACAACAAAGAGAAAAAGAAATCTCAGAAAATCTACTTTGGTTGATGAGACAAACGTTAAGACAATGAAGAAGATTATGCCTTACGCATAATGATGGGTTACTTGAACGCAATTAGGAGGTAAATAGAAATGGCTAGAATTAAAGGCGGATTAAACGCAAAGAAAAAACATAAAAGAGTTTTGAAATTAGCAAAGGGTTACAGAGGCGCTAGATCTAAACAGTATCGTGTTGCAAAACAGTCTGTTATGCGTGCTTTGGAGACATCTTATACAGGTAGAAAACAGAGAAAAAGACAGTTCAGACAGCTTTGGATCGCTCGTATCAACGCAGCAGCCCGCATCAATGGACTTTCTTACAGCAAATTCATGCATGGCTTGAAACTTGCAAGCGTTGATGTGAACCGCAAGATGCTTTCTGAGATGGCTATCAGCGATCCGGAAGGATTTGCTACATTGGTAGAAGTTGCGAAAAGCAAACTTGCATAAGACAGAACAATAACAATGAATCATAAGGGTACTTCAGATATTGAGGTGCCCTTTCTATTTGACTTAAGGGGGAAATGACATGGCATCGCAAAAAAATAAAAAACAACTGGTATGGCTTCTTTTGACAGCTTTATTTTTCACGCAAATGCCTGCAAATGAGGCAAAAGCGCAGACGACACTTCCATCCGGGACACCATATCCTGCAGTCTCATCCGCGCCGTCACAAATTCCGACTACAACTGTAGAACCAAATATGCCATTATATACACCGGCCGGCATATCTCCGACACCATCTGCCGGAGTGCTTCCTTCGATGACACCAACTGTCACGCCGGCAGCGACGTCATTTACCCTGTTAAATAAAAATGTCTCGAAGCATGTCAGCAAAAAGAAAGTGCAATATCAGATCCATTCGTATGTGACGGACACTGTGGCGTTGAAAACATCATTGAAAGCTACATTTGAACCGATTGGTCAGACAGTTTCTCTGTGCCGCCGCGGAATATTGAAAATAGAAAAAAACGGACAGGTAAAATGCTTGAAAAAAGGGCAGTCCAAAGCACAGAACTGCCAGATAAAGGTGACAGAAGCAGAGGGAGAGCGAACCTTTACCGTAAAAATCCGATTTGACAAGAAACTGGAAAATAAAGGAAAAAGTGCAGAGCTTGTGTATCAGGGAAAACAGGCACAGATACGCACAAATTATAAAATGAGCCGTTTGACATTGACCTCCTCCAACAAAAAAGCAGCGACCGTTGATAAAAAGGGAAAGATTACGGCGCGCAAAAAAGGAAAGACGACCATAAGTGTAAAAGTCAAAGGCTCTGAAAAAAATGAGATTAAAATACGTATCACGGTAAAAGAGGAGCCGTGGATCGTCAATATCAAAGACAGCAAGTATACGTATGAGGACATGACGTCAGATCTCAGAAAACTTGTGTGGAAATACCGAGGGAAAGCCTCTTTGCAGAATATCGGAACCAGCGAAGACGGGCGTGCGATCTGGTGCCTCCGCATCGGAAGCCCGTATGCTTCCAAAAAATATCTGATCAATGGTGGAATTCATGCGAGAGAATGGCTCAACTGCCAGATGCTCACACACAAAAGTGAAGAAATTTTGCGGGAATACGCGGATTACAAGAGTGCGCTTAAAGGGAAATGCATTTATATCATTCCGATGATCAATCCGGACGGCGTAACCATTTCCCAATTTGGTTTTGATGCCATCCGCAATCCCAAACTGCGGAAAATCTGTAAAAAGACGAAAAATTCCGCACGGACATGGAAAGGCAACGCCCGCGGGGTAAACTTAAACTTTAACTGTCCGGGCGGCTGGAATAAAAAAGGAAAATCAAAAAAGGCGGACGGACTTTCTTATCCGGGGAAAAAGGCGGCATCCGAAAAGGAAACCCGTGTGATGATGAACTTTGTCAATCGTAATTCGGGCTGGAAGGCATCCTTGAACTATCATTCCACCGGAAGTATTCTTTATTGGAACTACAATGTAGAATCCGAGGCATCGCTCTATGAACGCCAAAAAAACCTTGCGACCAAGGTGAATGGATTTACACACTACCGCCTGATGCCCAAATCCATCAGTACCGATCCGAACGGTGGATTTGGGGACTGGCTCATTTACAATAAGAAAATACCGAATGTGACCGTGGAAACCGGCTCTGTCATGGCGCCGCTGCCACATTCCCAGATGAAAAAAATACAGAAGGAAAATAGCAAACTTTTGAGTTGGTTTGTAAAACAATAAATGCCAAAAAGGTCAAAAAGACCGCCTTATACATCATGGATTTTGTTGTCGGATATTGGTAAACTGTTTATAAAACATTGTGATGTATGTAAGGAGGTTTACGAAATGAACAAAAAAATGTTTACAAAGACAACAGCTATGCTCTTGGCAGCGGCTGTCGTGGCGTCGGGAATTCCGGCAAATGAAACGGAAGCTGCCAAAAAGCCGAAACTCAGCAAGACAAAAATTTCAGTTCGGGTTGGAGGCAGCAAAAAAGTTACGATTAAAAATGCCAAAAAAATCAAATGTAAAATGAAAGCAAAGGCAAAGAAAGTCGTAAAGATCACGAAAAAATCTGCGAAAGGTCTTACGGTAAAAGGGCTTAAAGCAGGAAAAGCGAAAATTACTGTGACCATGATCAATGGGAAAAAGAGAGTGAAAAAGACTCTCGTTGTTACGGTAAAATCTGTAAAAGCGCCGGAAGCAAGTAAAGCGCCGGGAGCAAGCAAGGCACCGGAAGCAAGCAAGGCACCGGAAACAAGCAAGGCACCGGAAACAAGCAAGGCACCGGAGACAAGCAAGGCACCGGAAACGAGCAAGGCACCGGAGACAAGCAAGGCACCGGAGACAAGCAAGGCACCGGAGACAAGTAAGGCACCGGAAGAAAGCAAGGCACCGGAGACAAGTAAGGCACCGGAAACGAGTCAGACACCGACAGAAGCACCGAAAGCACTTGTGATTGAAGGGGATGCCCTTGGAGAAAGCGCAGACTTTACGTATAAGGCAAATGGGGCGGCGCAGTATCAGTCTGTTGGTGTTTTTGAGATTGACAAAACAAGTCTAACAAAAGACAGCACCATTACATTGACATATGAAGCAAAAGAAGGGGATACAGACGTTGCTGACAGCCAGAAGTTTAATGTGGGGCTGAAAACAGGAGATAAATGGAATTCACCGGCGGTTTGTGATGTATATGACCAGTCAGGTGGAAAGATTGAGATCTCTATGGATAGCACAAAAATGGAGAAAATCAATGCCGGAGAGAAATTGTACATGCATGTTTCCACCGCGACAGCCGGTTTCAAAGGAACCTTTACATATACAAGTGTAAAAGCCGGTACGGAAAGTCTTGTAAAAGAACTTCCTTCTGCTTATACCTATGTGGAAAACGGATTGAATCAATACGCAGCAACGGCAAAAGTAAATCTGCCGGCAGACGTTGATTTTAGTAAATACAAAACTTGCCGCATTGACTTTACGGCGTCGGATCTTTCTTTTGAATTCCACGGAATCGTGGGTCATAAAGTGAACGGAGCGGAAGTGACGGATCCACAGTATGGCGCAGTATCCAAGGGAATGTTCCAGATTACATTGAATAATGTATTGAAAGAGAACGGGACAGATCCGTTTGTCGTTATCAATGCCGGAAAAGCCGGTTATGCGGGGAAAGTTAAAATCTTGCGTGTGGCACTTTTACCGGAAGGACAGACGGTGCCGGATATTACAATTGAGCCGATTGCGCCTGCTGAAACACCGAAACCATCCGAACCGGAGCCGGGCATAGAGACACCGGGAGCAGATACGTCAAACGTCGAAACAGACGATGTTACGAAGCCGGAAGAGACAAAATTGGTTCTGGAAGGCAGTGCCCTTGGAGAAGGAGCTTCTTTTGCTTACGTGCCAAATGGATTCGCTCAGTATAGTTCGATGGGAGTCTTTGAAATTGATAAGACAAAATTATCTGCCGGATGTAAAATTGTATTGAATTATACAGCTGTGGAGGGCGATACGGATGTTGCAGCCACACAGGGATTCAATATTGGATTAAAAACGGGAGATCAATGGAATTCGCCGGCTGTTCTGGATGCCTATGGAAAAACCGGAGGAAGTGTTGAGATAGAAGTAAATGATGCAGCTTTTGCCAAAATTGGAGCAGAGGATAAAGTGTATATGCATGTTTCTACAGCAACAGCAGGATTCAAAGGCACATTTACCTATAAGTCCATTATGGTAGGAGATGACAGCTTAGTGAACACACTTCCAAAGGCTGTAAGCTATGTAGAAAGCGGCATGTCTCAGTATGCGCCTACAGCAAAAGTGTTATTGCCGGAAGATATCGATTTTTCAAAATACAGCACTTGCCGAATTGAATTTACGGCATCGGATCCAACATTTGAGTTCCATGGAATTGTGGGACACAAAGTAGAGGGCAAAGAAGTGGCAGATCCGAAATATGGCGTGAACGAAGAAGGCGTATTTGTTGTAAATCTTGATAAAGTCAAAGAGGCAGCGGGAACCAATCCTTATGTTGTTATCAATGCCGGAAAAGCCGGATATGCCGGAAGTGTTACAATAACAAAAATTATTTTTGAAAAATAATTAACAAAAATCAAAAAAATCCTTGACAGAAGGAGAATTATTTGATACAATAGTCAAGCAGTCAAGTCGTGGACGCGGCTTGACTGTGGTATGCGGAGTTGCTGGAATTGGCAGACAGGCATGACTAAGGATCATGTGTCTCAAAGACGTGTGGGTTCAAGTCCCATACTCCGCACGAAGGAGCAAATGCATTATGTGTTTGCTCTTTTTTTGTAGGTACAATGAAAATGAAAGGAAGGGAAAGAAATGAAATTACGAGTATTGGCAGCAGGTTTGATCCTGGGAGTAATGATGACCGGAGGAGTGACACAGGCGGCGACAAAAGACGGACAGAAAGTGGTGGCAATCGATGCCGGACATCAGCTGCGCGGAAACAGTTCGTTGGAGCCAAACGGCCCGGGCTCTTCGACGCAAAAAGCAAAGGTAACATCCGGGACATCGGGAAAAGCAAGCGGACTTGGTGAATATCAGCTGAATCTGCAGGTAGCGAAAAAAGTAAAGAAAGAGCTGGTGGCGAGAGGTTATAAAGTAGTCATGGTGCGCACAAAGCACAATGTCAACATTTCCAATGTAGAGCGCGCGAAAGTGGCAAATGCCGCAAAGGCAGATGCGTTTATCCGCATTCATGCAAACTCCTCGGAAAGTGCTTCGGTAAGCGGCGCATTGTCAATCGCTCCGACAGCAAACAACAAATACATGTCGAAAAAGGTGCGCAAAGCCAGCCAGAAATTTTCTAAGAAAATGATTCGGAAATATTGTGCGGCGACAGGTGCCAGAAACCGCGGAGTAATGTACACTGACACGATGACGGGCATTAACTGGTGCAAAGTCCCTGTTACGATTATTGAGATGGGATTTATGAGCAACCGCGCCGAAGACCTGAAAATGGCATCGGCTTCTTACCAGAAAAAGATGGTAAAAGGAATTGCCGATGGTGTCGATGCCTTTTTGAAATAAAAAGCCTGGGAGAATAAAGTGTAAAAATTGTGTAAAATGCACAAAAAAAATTGACTTTTCGAAAAAAACTTGTTAATATTGAACTATGAAAGGCGATTGTAGCAGCAGTCGCTTTTCTAACCTGTATTCTGGGTGATTTGGAGAAAAATAGTACGTTTTATTGTAGGTAATAGTATGATAATGGTCGGAGTACAATTTTGGAAAACCAAATTGGAGGAATACGCATGGAAAAAGCAAGAAAAAGTCAACAAACAAAGTGGCTGGTAGTTCTTTTGATCACTGCGATGATAGTCGCATTGTGCACGCCGGCCGAACAAAGTGAAGCAGCAAAGAAACCGAGATTATCTAAGAAAACAGTCGTTCTGACTGTTGGAAAATCCAAAAAAGTCAAAGTAAAATATGTCAATAAAAAGACAAAGATTACATGGAAAAGCAAGAATAAAAAAATTGCAACGGTTAGCAAAACCGGAAAGATAACGGCGAAGAAAAAAGGAAAAACCTATGTTACGAGCCGTTTTCGTTATCGTGGAAAGAAATATGTTTTAAAATGCCGTGTGACGGTAAAAAAAGCAGCAAGTATTTCGACGAAAGAACCGGATGCGACGGAAACGAAAACACCAAATACAGTGCCTAGCATAGCACCAAGCACGCAGCCGAGTGCAGTTCCGAGCATGCAGCCGAGTGCACAGCCAAGTGTGATACCGAGCGAACAACCATCTGCACAGCCGAGTGTGAAGCCGAGCGAACAACCATCTGCACAGCCGAGCGTGAAGCCGAGCGAACAACCATCTGCACAGCCGAGTGTGGTACCAAGTGCGAAGCCATCTGCACAGCCGAGTGAGAAACCACCAATCGGTCCGACCGTGGCACCAAGCAGCGTTCCGACAGCAGAGCCAAGTGTGGCACCGAGCACGCAGCCAAGTACACAGCCAAGCAGTGAGCCGACAAAAGTGCCGGGGACACCGATTCCGGCAGAAGAAGGAAAAGCACTCTCACTTGATTTTGAGGATGGAAAAAATACGTATGTGACCGGGCGGCAAGGAAAAGAAACATTGACCGTTACAGAGGGCGGTTACAATGATAACTATTGCCTAAAAGTATCGAATCGCGAGAAAAACTGGGCCGGTCCGCAGATTGACGTGACTTATAATGTAACGGATTATACTACATATACGATAGAAGCTTATGTCAAACATCAGGCTGGTGGTGACCGCATGATCAATTGCATGTGGCAGGCAGAGGACTTTGCCGGAAACATCACATATACGACGATTCAGTCATTGAAAGTGCCTACCGGAAATTGGAAGAAAATACAAGCGACGGTGGTAGCACCGGGAGATGTGAAACAGCTTCATATGTATTTTGAGATGCAAAATTATCAAAGTGAATTTTACGTGGACAATATTTCCATAACGGAAAAACATCTTGATTTGGACAAAGTGCTTGCGACAGAAAGCCTGAGTGAAGCGTACAGCAAACAATTCCCGATGGGATGTGAAGTGTACAGTTATAATTTGAAAAATGATGAAATATTACAGTTTATTAAACATCATTATACCAGAGTGACATTTGGCGATGAATTGAAACCGGAAAGCCTTTTGAATCAGGAAAAATCCAAGGCTTCCGCAGATGGCATGCCGGTGATAAACACCGATATTATCGATAAATGTTTAAGTCTTGCGCAGGCAAATAATCTGCAAGTGCGTTTCCATACATTGGTTTGGTATTCACAGACGCCAGATTGGTATTTTTGTGAAGGCTACGAGGTCCAATACGATGGAAATGGCACGGCAAAGAAAAATATTACCAATCTAGTAGATAAAGAAACAATGTTACAGCGTATGCAGAGCTATATCACGCAGATTATTCAATACACAGAGACGAAATATCCGGGTGTGGTATATGCGTATGATGTTGTCAATGAGGTGATCAATGACAATGGCTGTAAGCTGAGAACAGGTACACAGAGTCTTTATGGAGCGATTTTTGGCGAAGAGGACAATACTTACATTACGAAAGCGTTTGAATATGCAAGAGCAGCTCAGACAGCGGCCGGATCCGGCGCAAAGTTGTTCTACAATGATTATGTAGGCATGGCGTCTCCGGGACAGATGAAAGCTGTGGTAAAATATCTGGCAGATGCCAAGGCAGCAGGTACGATCGACGGTTTGGGAATGCAGGCGCATCAGACAAACTTGAATGTCAGCGATGGCGACAATATTAAAAATGCGTTGAATTCGTTTAAGCAAAATGGCTATGAGGTGCAGATTACGGAACTTGATTTTGCGAGCAAAGACAATTCCGAATCCGGACAGGAAACGTTAGCAAATGCATATTCTAAATTTATGAATATAGTGCTTACGCAGAAAAATAGTAACAATGTTAATGTAAGCGGTGTTACATTCTGGAATCTGACCGATTTGGATACCTGGTTAAACACGCAAAAGAATGATGGACCGTATTACCCATCTCTGTTTGATGAAAATTATATGCCAAAAGCAGCATTTACGGCATTGATCAATTTGGTAAAAGGAACGACGCCAACGGCGACACCGACGGCAACACCTGCCACGGTGCCAACAGCAACCCCGACTACAGTGCCAACGGCGACACCAAGTACGGAACCAACGGCAGAACCAAGTACAGAACCGACAGCGGAGCCAACGGCAGTACCGACAACAGAGCCGGAACCGGAAAAACCAGAGACAACAAAGACTCTGGATCTTTTGGAAGGAAATATTTTGATTGAGGAAGATGGCTATACGATTGGTGACGGCGAGAAACAGAGTTACACTGGGGCGTATACAATTAGCGGAAACAGCACATCGACGACAAATTCGATTACGGTTTCCGGTGGAACGCATACAATCGTACTTGACAATGTTATCATTACGACGGCGGCAGGAAGTCCGATCACTCTTACGAATAAAGCAAAGGTGAATTTGCAGCTGAGTGGAACGACGACATTGAATTCGCCGGCGAAGAAAGCATGTATTGAAGTGCCGAAAGGGTGTGAACTTTCTCTGAGTGGTACAGGAAAACTTTTTGCGATGGGTGGACAGTCTGCCGCAGCTATCGGTGCATCAGGAAGTGACAAGGATGCAGATGCGGGAACACTCGGAAAAATTGTTATCTACAGTGGAACGATTGTTGCCAAAGGTGGGAGAAATGGAGCTGGTATCGGTGATGGACAGTGCGGACGCGGTGGTGGAAAAATCATCGTTTATGGTGGTGATATTTACGCGCAGTCCGGTGGAAATGGAGCCGGTATCGGTGCAGGAGGATCTGAAGCCAAGACAGATGTAACTACGCTTACCGTTGAAATTTATGGTGGTAATATTTCGGCTACAGGATCCAAATATGCCTTGGGTGATGGTCAGAATCAACAGCATTGTGATGTGGCAATTTACGGAGGTGCTGTTTATTCGATCGGCAGTAAACCGATTGCCAGAGAGGATGGATTCTTGACGAAAGATAGTTATACTGCCGTTAGTGTGGCGGTGAAGAGTTACAGTGGAATCCAAAAAGTGACAATAGATGGTGTTGACCAGCATATTTCAAGTTTTGTGATAAAAGATGTAAATGGAAATACAGCTCCTAGCTGGAACTTGAATCTTTATGTGAAACAAGGTGTGGAGCATACTATTATCATCACAGATGCAGATGGCGTCGAACACATCGTATCATAAAATGTAATAATAAATCCCCCGGAGAGTTCCAAACGGCAACGTGCGGAACTCTCTTTTTCTGCCAAAAGAAAACCATTGCTTGTCACTAAAAAGTGTGATACAATGAAAAAAGGGAATACCTAATGAAAATTGCAAAATCGCAGGAGGAATTAAATTATGTCATTGTTACAAGAATGGCGTGAGTACGCATATAGTGAAGAAATGCAGAATTCAAAAGAAGGAGAGCAGCTTTGGAACAATTACTTCCAGTTGGAAAAAGGCATTTATGAAAAACTTTTGACCAATCCGACAGAAGTTGTGACCGGAACTGTAGAAGGACTGGCAGAGAAGTACGAAGTACCGCTTTCTATGATGGTTGGTTTCCTGGATGGAATCAATGATAGTTTGAAAGAGCCAAATCCAATCGATACGATGGAAAAAGATACCGAGATTAAATTGGATATTGACTGCGAAAAATTGTATTATAATATGGTAGACTGCAATGCCGAATGGCTGTACACACTGCCACAGTGGGATTCGATCCTGAGTGCGGAGCGCAGAAAAGAATTGTACCGCAAGCAGAAAAATTCCGGTACGATCCGCCGCGAAGAACCCAAAATTGGCAGAAATGATCCGTGTCCATGCGGAAGCGGCAAGAAATACAAAAAATGTTGTGGACGATAAGTCTGTGTAAGCAGACTAAAAATAAAAAAGAAATGGAGGAAGAAAGATGTTAGTATCAGCAGAAGAAATGCTCAAAAAAGCAAAAGCAGGTAAATATGCAGTAGGTCAGTTCAACATCAACAACCTGGAGTGGACAAAATCCATTCTTCTCACAGCACAGGAGTGCAATTCACCGGTTATCCTTGGTGTATCTGAGGGAGCCGGAAAATATATGTGTGGATACAAAACGGTTGTAGGCATGGTAAATGGTATGCTGGAAGAGCTGAATATCACAGTTCCGGTTGCCCTTCACCTTGACCACGGCAGCTACGAAGGTGCCAAAGCTTGTATCGAAGCAGGATTTTCTTCAATCATGTTTGACGGATCTCATTATCCGATCGAAGAAAATGTGGCAAAGACAAAAGAATTGGTAGCGATCTGTAAAGAAAAAGGAATGTCAATCGAAGCAGAAGTTGGTTCCATCGGTGGAGAAGAAGATGGTGTTATCGGAGCCGGCGAATGTGCAGATCCAAAAGAATGTAAGATGATCGCTGACCTTGGCGTAACGATGCTGGCAGCAGGAATCGGAAATATTCACGGAAAATATCCGGAAAACTGGGCAGGACTCAGCTTTGAGACGCTGGATGCTGTTCAGCAGCTGACAGGAGAAATGCCACTCGTACTTCACGGAGGTACAGGTATTCCGGAAGACATGATCAAGAAAGCAATCAGCCTTGGCGTGTCAAAAATCAATGTAAATACAGAGTGCCAGCTTTCTTTCGCGGCTGCTACACGTAAATACATTGAAGCAGGAAAAGATCTCGAAGGAAAAGGATTTGACCCTCGTAAACTTCTTGCTCCGGGAGCAGAGGCAATCAAAGCAACAGTAAAAGAAAAAATGGAATTATTTGGTTCTGTTGGAAAAGCTTGAATTGCATAAGAAATAAGAAATCGCAGATACTATCTCCTGTAACAAAACATTGTTGACAGGAGGGTTTAAAAATGGCGAAACACTTTTTAGACGATTACGATTCAAATCAAAACAGTACAAATAGTACAAACAGCTCAAACAGTTCAAAGAATAAGGCGAAAAATCGTGCGCAGAATTCTTCGAAAAACAGTTCTAAGAATTCATCGAACGCATCCAATGCTTCCAATTCTACGAACAGTTCCAATTGTCACCATGACAACTAAGCCGTTGTGCTGACTGTAAGAAATGAAAAACGAACGGGCCGTCACCATTCCGGAGGCGGCCTTTCTTTTGCGGTCATGCGGGTGTCACATTTTGTCGAAAACCCGCATATAATAAAAGAAAAAGAACGTGATACTATGAGTTTTTCGATTATCTCGATCCGTCAGCTGGCTTCGTGGCAGGCAAGAGAAGGGACGATTCTCATTGATTTACGGGAACGCGAAGAGTATCAGGAAGAGCACATCAAGGGAGCGGTCAATATTCCGTACGAACGATGGGAACAGGAAAAAGAGGGGTGGCGGCACCAGTTTACGTATTTGATCTTTTACTGTGACCGCGGAAACCAGAGCATGTACGCAGCCCGCGAGATGAACCGGCTTGGGTACCATGCGGCAAGTATTGCCGGCGGCTTCGAAAGCTACCGGATTTGGAAAAAGAAAGGAAAAAAAGAGTACGATGGGCAAAGAAATATTTGAGTTGATCGCGCCCTGCCATTTTGGCATGGAAGCGGTATTAAAACGCGAGATCAACGATCTTGGATATGAAATTTCAAAAGTGGAAAATGGAAAAGTCACCTTTCTGGCAGATGCCGAAGGAATCTGTCGTGGAAATATTTTCCTTCGCACGACAGAGCGTATTCTACTCAAAGTGGCAGAATTTAAGGCGGAGACATTTGATGAATTATTTGAAGCCTGTAAGGCGATTCCATGGGAACACTACATTCCTGAAAATGGAAAATTCTGGGTGACGAAAGCAACCTCCGTCAATAGTAAATTGTTCAGTCCATCGGACATACAGCGCATTGTAAAAAAAGCGATGGTGGAAAGCCTCAAGCGGACGTACCGGGTCAGCTGGTTTGCCGAAGACGGGGCCTCTTATCCACTCCGCATTAATATTATGAAAGATATCGTGACCGTATCTCTTGATACGACGGGAGTATCACTGCACAAACGTGGTTACCGCCGATACACCGCACCGGCGCCAGTGACGGAAACGCTGGCGGCGGCGATGCTCTTGCTTTCGCCGTGGAAGAAGGACCGCATTCTTGTCGATCCTTTTTGCGGAAGTGGTACGATCCCGATCGAGGCGGCTATGATCGCGTGCCGGATCGCACCGGGATTAAACCGCGAATTTTTGTCCGAAGAATGGGACAACCTGATTCCGAAAAAAGAATGGTACGGTGTCGTGGAAGAGGCACAGAATATGGTCTGCGAGGATGCCGAAGTGCAGATTCAGGGCTACGATATTGACGATGAAGTGCTTAAAATGGCGCGTGCCAATGCGGCACTTGCCGGCGTGGAAGACAAGATTCATTTCCAACGCCGTGACATCATCAATTTCAGCTCGCCGAAAAAATACGGTTTTGTCGTTTCCAATCCGCCGTACGGCGAGCGTCTTTCCGACAAAAAACAGATGGAGATGCTGTACCGCAGCATCGGTCAGATCATCAAAGAAAATGATACGTGGTCATTTTTCCTGCTGAGCGGTTATGAGGAAGCCCAGAAAATGATTGGCAAAAAGGCGGACAAGAACCGCAAGATCTATAACGGTATGATGAAAACTTATCTTTACCAATATATGGGGATCAAGCCACCGAGAAGACCGGCAAAGGATCAGTAAAAATAGGAAAAATATATCGAAAGGGCTTGCACTTTTTCCGGACAACATATATACTAGTCGTATTAAGGTCGAAATTTGACCGAAATTTTTACACAGGGAATGAAACAAATGGGAAAAAAATTGATATTTGCAACACACAATCAAGGAAAGGTTGTGGAAATTAAACAGATTTTGGGAGAAGGCTACGATGTGTTTTCTCTCAAAGACCTTGATGTTCATACAGAAATTGAGGAAAACGGAACATCTTTTGAGGAAAATGCTATCATCAAAGCGAAGGCAATCTGTGAAATGACAGGTGAGATGGTTCTGGCAGATGATTCCGGATTTGAAGTGGATTATCTGAATGGCGAGCCGGGAATCTATTCGGCACGTTACCTCGGTGAAGATACGTCATATGACATCAAAAATGCTGATCTTCTCAAACGCTGCGAAGGTGTGCCGGAAGAAAAGCGCGACGCACGTTTTGTCTGTGTGATCGCCTGTGCGTATCCGGACGGCAATGTCATCACGACCAAAGGCGTGATTGAAGGAAAACTTGCTCACGAACCGAAAGGCACACATGGCTTTGGATATGATCCCATCTTTTATCTGCCGGAGCGAGGTTGTACAACCGGAGAATTGCTGCCGGAGGAGAAAAATAAGATCAGCCACCGCGGTATCGCACTCCGCAAGATGGTTGAAAAGTTAAACGAACAGGCATAACGTGGGAGGAAAGAATGGCGAAATATATCGTTTTTAGTGATTCACATGGAAAAAATGATCGGATGTATGATATCATTCGCAAAAATCAGGATCAGATCGACGGATTATTCCATCTCGGTGATGTCGGGGATGCCGCCGAGGAACTCAGCCTTATGGTGAAAGGACCGGTTTATCTGGTTCGCGGAAATTGCGACACATATTCCAGCCTGCGCACGGAAAATGTGTTCCGTCTGCATGGCCATAAGATCGCAATGACGCACGGACACAACCAGCACGTTGAGCGTGGCGTCGATGTATTAAAGTACTGGGCGCTTCAAAATGAGGCAGATGTTGTCCTTTACGGACACACACATGTGCCGTTTGTCGAGCAGAGCAGCCAAATGACCGTTCTCAACCCGGGCAGCATTTCACGCCCGCGCCAAAGCGGTTTTGAATGCACCTATGCCTGGATGGAATTTTTGCCAAATGGCGAGATTTCGATAGAAATTGTAAAAATCCCTAAATAGTCATAAAGAAACAAAATCAAAAAGCAAATTTGAAAGGAAAATAATTATGTTTAAGAAAATGATACTTGTAGGATTGATCTCAATGGTTCCTATCATTGAACTTCGTGGAGCAATCCCTTACGCCGTACTTTGGGACGCACAGCCCCTCTGGCTTGCTATCCTGATTGCCGTAATTGGAAATATGATTCCGGTACCATTTATTTATTTGTTTGCAAGAAAAATTCTTGTCTGGGGAGCGGACAAGCCTGTGATCGGCAAGTTCTTTTCGTTCTGCCTTGAAAAAGGCGAAAAAGGCGGTAAGAAACTGCAGGAGAAAGCCGGTCAGGGATTGTTTGTAGCGCTCCTTCTTTTCGTTGGAATCCCTCTTCCGGGAACCGGTGCGTGGACAGGAACCCTTGCAGCCAGTATCCTTGACATGGGATTCAAGAAAAGTGTCCTCGCCTGCATGGGCGGTGTTTTGGTAGCCGGAACAATCATGTTCTGCCTCAGTTTCTTTGCGCGAGGAACCTTTATGGCACTGTTTGGGTAAAAAGGCGGCTTTTCGAGGCGTGAAAGCAGCATTAAAATGTCGCTGAAAAAATGTCCCAATTTTTTTAAAAAAACTATTGACAAAAAGATGAACACCATATATAATAGTCAATGGTGTTGCTGATAAGCGATACACCAAATGGGATCTTAGCTCAGCTGGGAGAGCATCTGCCTTACAAGCAGAGGGTCACAGGTTCGAGCCCTGTAGGTCCCATTTATCACTAAAAAGCAGCTTCGCAATATATGGCGGGATAGCTCAGTTGGCGAGAGCACACGGTTCATACCCGTGGTGTCGGGGGTTCAAATCCCTTTCCCGCTACTAAAAAGAATGTCGAAAGACATTCTTTTTTTGTGCGAAAAAGGAAAGGCAGCGAAAATCAGAGAAATCGCCGAAATCCGTTGCCTTTCCCAGTCGCGCTGAAGCCCAAAACCCCACACACAAGAAATTCCAAAACCCCTTGAATCTTCCTCGGTTTTTTGTTATCATGTAACTATTCAGAAATGGTTACGATTCAATTAGAAGAAGTAAGGAGGAAGGCTTATGCGGATTGGAATGGGTTACGACGTGCATCGGCTGGTGGAAGACCGTGATTTGATCATAGGGGGAGAAAAAATTGAGTATGAGTATGGGCTGCTCGGGCATTCTGACGCGGATGTCCTGCTTCATGCGATCATGGATGCGCTGCTGGGAGCGGCAGCGCTTGGTGATATTGGGACGCATTTTCCGGATACGGACGAAAGATATAGAGGGATATCGAGCGTGCGCCTGCTGGCTTACGTTGATCAATTGTTGGAAGAAAATGGATATTCAGTGGGGAATATTGATGCGACGATCATCGCGCAGCGGCCGAAAATGGCGCCATATATCCAGAAAATACGCGAAAATATTGCGAATACGCTGGGGCTTGAATTGAATCAGGTCAATATAAAAGCTACGACAGAAGAAGGACTGGGATTTACCGGAAGCGGAGATGGAATCTCGGCGCAGTCGGTATGCATCTTAGAATAACAGTAAAGGAGCCGGACTATGAACCATAGGCAGTTATGGAAGAAAATATTTGGCGACAACGATGCCTATATTGATTTCTATTTTAAAGAAAGAGCCGATCATACTGTGGTATATTCAAAATACGAAGGACATGATCTGGTAAGCATGATATTTTTTAATTATTACACCCTCGTGATTCAGGGAGAAAAAGTGAAATGTCCTTATATCGAGGGCGTTGCGACAGCTCCGGAATGGCGGCATAAAGGGTTTATGAAAATGCTTTTGTATCAGGGAATGATGGATGCAAGAAACGAGGGAGCGCCGTATGCGTTTTTGTCGCCGGCAAACGAAGAAATTTATAAACCTTTTGGATTCCAAGGAGTGTATTACCGAAAACAGATGGAAATTCAAGGGAGACGGCACAAATGGTACCATGCAGGTTCCTTTTCGCATCTTGACAGCCAGTTGAAGGAGCGGGCGGTGGAATTTGCAAACGCCCAATTATATGCGAGTGAATTTGATGCCTATATTTACCGCGATGTCAAATATTACGATACTTTAATGAAAGAAACCAAGACACTCGGGGGAAAAGTCGTTGTGCTGCGAAATGAGACGATGATCCATGGTGTCGCTGTTGTGACACATGAGGAGGATCGATATGAGGTGCAGGAAATGATCTGTGCGCCGGAAGATGCGGCTAAAGTGGCAGAATCTATATGCCATTATCTGGGAGTGACGGACGACGAAGCGGTTTTGTTTGAAGGTGGATATTTTTTACAAAATTTAATGGGGGAAGGTATCACGATTCGCATGACGGAAAAGCCGTATATTATGGCGCGGGCACTTGTGGAGGACGGAGATGCCGGAAAATTAAAATGGTATATTAACGATATCACATAGGAAAGAGGAAAAATCATGGAAAATCAGGAAAATGAACTGCGGCTGGAAGGCCGGCACAGCGTAATGGAGGCGTTTCGCGCAGGAAAATTGATCGAGAGACTGTTTGTGCTCAAAGGATGTCAGGACGGACCGGTGCTGAGCATTCTCCGCGAGGCAAAAAAAGCCGGAGTTATGGTGGATTTTGTACCAAAAGAACGCTTGGATCATATGAGTGAGTCAGGGAAACATCAGGGAGTTGTGGCAAACTTGTCAGCATTCCGTTACAGTACGGTGGAAGATATGTTTGCATTGGCGGAAAAACGGGGCGAAGATCCCTTTTTCTTCCTGCTGGATGGGATTGAAGATCCGCATAACCTCGGAGCGATCATCCGAACCGCAAACCTTGCCGGCGCACATGGTGTGATCATTCCAAAGCGCCGCGCGGTAGGTTTGACTGCGACGGTAGTAAAAGCTTCTGCGGGAGCCATTCATTATACGCCGGTGGCAAAAGTTACCAATCTTTCCGCTGAGATGGAAAAATTAAAAGAGCGCGGATTGTGGTTTGTGTGCGCGGATATGGACGGCGAGATCATGTACCGTAATAACCTTAAAGGACCGATTGGGCTTGTAATCGGAAATGAAGGAGCCGGCGTGTCGCAGCTTGTCCGAAAACACTGCGATTACGTGGCAAGCATTCCGATGGCAGGGGACATCGATTCTCTGAACGCTTCCGTGGCGGCCGGGGTACTTGCTTATGAGATTGTGCGTCAAAGAAAGGGATTTTAACGGAAAATGGAAATGAGTGGGTTCGAAACACTTACCGACGAGGAAATCATCCGTCGCGTGCGTGGGGGAGAAAAAGAAGGAACCGATTATCTGCTTGAAAAATACAAAAATCTCGTGCGGAAAAAAGCGCGGGCACTTTATCTGATCGGCGGCGACAATGACGATCTGATTCAGGAAGGCATGATCGGACTTTACAAAGCCATACGTGATTATGATGTGGAAAAAGAGACCGTATTCCGCAGTTTTGCGAGCGTCTGCATCGACCGCCAGCTTTATAATGCCGTAAAAGGGGCAAACCGCCTTAAAAATTCGCCGCTTAACACGTACATTTCACTCGATATTCCGGTGGAAGCGCGCGGAAATGAGGAAAATGGGGCAGCGACACTTGGTGAAATGCTCGAATGGGTCGGCGTGTCCAATCCCGAAGATATCTTGATCGACCGGGAGCGTGTGGGAAAGATCGAGCAGTACATTCGTCAGAATCTCAGTGAGTTTGAGCAGAAAGTGGTCAATCTTTACGTCGACGGCATGAATTATCAGCAGATTGCAAAAGAACTGGAAAAAACACCCAAATCCATTGACAATGCCCTTCAGCGCATCAAGAAAAAACTTATGGCATTTTGGTAAGTTTTTGTTGACAGAATCAACATACTTTGATAGAATAGTCCATGGATTGTTATAAATGATTCAGCTGGCGTGGCACAGTCGGTAGCGCACTTCATTGGTAGTGAAGAGGTCACGGGTTCGATTCCCGTCGCTAGCTTTAGAGAGAGGAAATGAATGGTTACAAGCCTGTCATTTCCTTTTTATGTGCGCCTTGCGGCGCACGTTTCTAACGGGTGAAAGTCCCCAATCCGCCCTAGTAGTGGGAAGGATACAGCCAAGACCAAGGGTGTCCACCG
>QWCN01001983.1_pt1 | contig 28673 bp, 20 predicted proteins | sample 1972711 | NCBI WGS metagenome assembly QWCN01 (sample SAMN09866707, study PRJNA288562) | Human gut metagenome isolate term1_stool, whole genome shotgun sequencing... | isolation source: gut | host: Homo sapiens | place: USA: California
GAGAGTGAAGGTCCGCTTGGCAGAATGTTTGATGTTGTGATAAAAGACCCAATGTCAGGAAAAGATAACTGGGAGCAGGCAGAAAGTGCCTTGCAGGAGGCTGTAGTAGACAAGCTTCTTATGAAAACATCATACAAAAAAGAACAAATAAGATATATATTATCGGGAGATTTGTTAGGACAGCTTATAGCGACGTCTTTTGGAATAAGTAAATATGAAATTCCGCATTTCGGAATATATGGTGCATGTTCGACATTTGGAGAAGCATTATCACTTGGGGCACTTATAATCTCTGCGGGTGCGGCAGACAGACTCATATGTATGGCATCAAGCCATTTCGCAAGTGCGGAAAAACAGTTCCGTTTTCCTCTTGAATATGGAAACCAGCGTCCTAAGGCTTCCACCTGGACTGTCACGGGAAGCGGAGCGGCAGTTATTACAAACGAGAGGCAGCCTGTGGCCATTACAGGTATTACAACGGGAAAAATCATAGATTATGGTGTCAAAGATTCAATGAATATGGGTGCCTGCATGGCACCGGCAGCTGCAGACCTTATTGTGGCAAATTTTAAGGATTTTGAGACGGATGAAAAATATTATGACAGAATCATAACAGGAGATTTAGGAACGGTAGGAAGAGAAATACTTATAAATCTTGTAAAAGAAAAAGGTTATGATATTTCGCAGATTCATATGGACTGCGGAATTGAAATATTTGACCCGCAAAAACAGGGAACACATGCAGGCGGAAGTGGATGCGGCTGCAGTGCGGTGGTGTTTAGCTCATATATAATTGACAATGTGAGAGATGGAAAATGGAAAAGAATTTTATTTATTCCGACAGGGGCATTGCTGTCAACAGTAAGTTATAATGAAGGGCAGAGTGTTCCCGGAATTGCACACGGAGTGATTGTTGAACATGTATAAAAATAATATACAGTATGTGGAAATTATTAAATGTGTATAGGGAGGCAGAATGGTATTTGTAAAAGCATTTGTCATAGGCGGTCTTATATGTGCCGCAGTACAGATTCTTATGGAAAAAACCAAGCTGATGCCGGGCAGGATAATGGTTCTTCTTGTATGCTCCGGCGTAGTTCTGGGGGCTGTCGGTTTATATGAACCGATTCTTGAATTTGCGGGAGCTGGGGCATCAGTGCCACTTCTTGGATTTGGTAATGTTTTATGGAAAGGAATTAAACAGGCAGTTGACGAATCTGGTTTTCTTGGGCTTTTCAAAGGCGGGTTTACCGCATGTGCCGTAGGTGTATCATCGGCATTGATATTCGGATATATTTCGTCATGGATATTTAAACCTCATATGAAGAAAAAATAAGCGGATGGGAAGTGATTTCCCATCCGCTTTCTGTTATCGTCTCGTTGTACCTGACGTATTGCTATGGCTGGATGTTGTAGGCTTTGTAGAAGACGGAGCAGTTGTACTATGTGTGGTTCCTGAAGAATTGCCTGAGCTTGTGCTTCCTGATGATGAACCGCCGTGTGCAGTACATACCTTTGAAAGCTGTTCCTCTGTAATTGCATATTCCTGATCCCATGTAGTATAAGTTGTCTCATCTTCATTTGAAGGATTCTTAACAATCGCAGCTTTTTTAATCATAATCTTAGTAGTTTTGTGAGGACAGTTTGCAGATGCGATTTTGCCTGTGTCATCACAGATAGTTACTTTAATATGAACATCACATGTATCGGTCGGATTATTATCCTTAGAGAAATATTCTGTCACAAGCTGTGAACCTCTTGGATCCTGGTCGCATAAGCCTGCTACAGGAAGCTTTCCTGACTGTGAGCATACCTCTGTTTCTACTATATCATCCGGTTTTTCAAAAGAACCGGTAGGAAGATTATCGTGAATTTCCTGCATTATTGTACGCCACATTTTTCTGTGGTCAATATATCCTGAAAGTTCCTTTGAGTTATCATCATATCCGAGCCATATAGCAGCTGTATAATAAGGTGTATAACCGCAGAACCATTTATCTGTTACATTCTGTGTAGTACCTGTTTTTCCGGCTGTAGGCTGATTGCTTAAAGCAGCAGCTTCAGCAGTACCGGCAGCAGTAACTGATTCAAGTGCGTTAGTTAAAAGCCATGAAGTTGATTTCTTCAAAACAGTATGTGTAAGAGGCTGTGTATTGTCAAGGATAACATTGCCGTCTTTATCTTTGACCTGTGTATAATAAACAGGCTGTGTATAAGTTCCCTGATTTGCGATAGCTGCGTATGCAGCACACATTTCAATATTGTGTACACCATATGTCAGACCGCCGAGTGCGAGTGAAGGGACAACATCATGGTTGCCGTTGACAGCTTCCTTAGGTGAAATAAGTGTTGAAAAACCGAATTTCAGAAGGTAGTTAAAACCAACCTGAGGAGTAATCTGAGCAAGTACCTTGACAGCAGGTACGTTTTCGGAGAGTTTTAAAGCTGTTCTTACAGACATAAGACCTCTGTATTCACCCACAAAATAATTCTTTACAAGCTTTGAATTTTCACCCGGATAATAGTAAGGTGCATCATCAATAGCTGTTGCAAGAGTAATAGCACCTGTATCAAGTGCAGGACCATAATCAGCGAGAGGTTTTATTGATGAACCCGGCTGACGCATAGTATCAACGGCTCTGTTAAGAGTACGGTTGCCGCTCTTTTCACCACGTCCGCCAACGATTACCTTAACCTGGCCTGTATGCTGGTCCATAATTGTAAATGACATCTGAGGCTGTACTATATAAGAAACGCTCTCAGAAACAACTTCTCCTCCATTTGCAAGTATAGAATTTTTGTATTCATCAATATAAGTCTGTGCATCATCTTTGTCTTTAAAGATGAGAGTGAAATTACTCTGACCTTTGTCTTTTTTGTAATAATCCAAAAGACCATAATGAGAATAGTAATTGACATTGCCTTTTGTATCTTTTACAGCAAGCGAATATGAAATAGAAAGCTCAGTATTGTCAGGATAATAGCCAGGGTCGTTAATAACGTTATCAGCTATCTGCTGCATTGACATATTCTGTGTAGAATAGACCTGAAGACCATTCTTGTAAATCATGTTGGTTGCCTGTGCCTCAGTATATCCTTTCTGCTCCATAAGATCCTTTATAAGCTGGTCAATAAGAGCATCAACAAAGTAAGAATATGTTGAACTTGCAACTTCAATCTTTCTGTCCTGGATTCTTGCATACACATCATCAGAAACTGCCTCGTCATATTCTGCCTGTGAGATATATCCCTGGTTACGCATATTATTAAGAACCTTTAACTGGCGCTTCTGGTTTTCGGCAGGGTACTTAACAGGATTGAGTGAAGACGGACTCTGTGTTATTGAAGCAATTACAGCACATTCGCTTAAAGAAAGCTCTGATACATCTTTGCCAAAATAACCCTGTGCAGCAGTCTGAACGCCGTAATAACCATTTCCTAAGTTGATTGTATTAAGATAGTTACCTATTATAGTCTGCTTGTCCATGACAGTTTCAAGCTTTACGGCGAGATACTGTTCCTGGATTTTTCTCTTGATTTTTTCAACGGTACTTTCATTATATGCTTTGAAAACATTATTTTTAAGAAGCTGCTGTGTGATTGTACTTGCACCTTCTGACATGCGTCCTGTAGAAAGAAAAACCGTTCCGGCACGAAAGATACCTTTGATATCAATACCGTTATGTTCATAGAAACGCTCATCTTCAATTGCAATAAAAGCATGCTGCAATGTGATAGGAATATCTTCAACGTCCACATATATACGGTTGGAACCGCTTGTTGATAATGTCTGTATTTCATTACCACCATCGTCATAAATTTTTGTTGCATAACCCTCAGGTGACACATCAATTGTTGATACATCAGGTGCACTGGCAATAATGCCTTCTGCAGCCCCTAATGCCAGGCAGGAGCCTGCAACTATAACAGCAATGACAGCTATGAACAAAAGCTTTACGACAGTAACGCCCAGCTTTGTGCCGAGACGCGAACCGGAAGAATTCAGCCGTTTTTTCTTTTGTATTATGCCTTGTTTGCCAAAATTCATATTTACCTCCAATTTCTGCACAAAAAAGTGTTGTTTAGATTCATTATACCATATAATTATAAAATGTCTCAAGTAAAATGATTTATCACGAATTATTAATAGTTTGACAAAAGAAATAAGTACAGGCATAATCTGAATAGAAAATACTGCATCTTGCAAAAGGAGAGCAATTTTGAAAAGAGTACATAAAGACGGAAGTGCACAGATAACAGAAAAAAAATCCCGGTTTATTGGTGACGTATATAATATAGAAAATGAAGAAGATGCATTATATTATATAAATGAAACCAAAAAGAAGTATTGGGATGCAAGGCATCACTGTTACGCATATATAATAGGAAATAATAACGAAATAAAAAGATTCAGTGATGATGGAGAACCTTCAGGAACAGCAGGAAAACCAATACTCGATGTACTTGATAAAAGTGGTATAGCAAACTGCCTTATAATTGTGACAAGATACTTTGGCGGAACACTTCTGGGAACAGGCGGCCTGATAAGGGCATATTCAGAAGCAGCCAAATCGGGAATAGAAGCATCAGGCATCATGGAAGTTAAAAAAGGCATACAGGCACAGATAGATGCTGACTATAACAGTTTCGGAAAAATACAGTACATGTGTATGGAAAGAAATATAATAATAACGGACACCGAGTATGGTGAAAATGTCCATATAAATATGATTATAGAAGAGTCTGAGTATGCACATTTTCAGAAAGCTGTGGCGGACGCATTTGCCGGACGCCTTGAAATTGTTAAAAATGACAATGTGATTTTTGGTATTTATGACGGAATGGTGCAAATATTGACAAGCAATAATTAATATTGGGTTAACAATGGTAATAAAGCACAAAACAGAAATTAAATTAATAAAATTTGGGCACTTTGTTGTAAAATTGATGTAAAAAAATCATAAAAGAGAGTTATGATAGTGCAAAATTTACATAAAAAATACAATGCCGACTGGTTAAAAAACATTACATGAAGTATATTTTGGGCAATTTGTACATAAAAAATTAAAAAATATGAAAAAAATATGAACGTGGAAAGCCGCATAAATGCTGGATTTTCACAAAATGTACAAAAAAAATACAATAATTGTTCAAAATCCTCTTGTTAAAATAGTACAAAAATGCTATTATACTTTTGTCAAAAAAATTGACCGTGGGGCTTGCCCCCATATAACCAATAAGGAGGGTTTATAGGTTTATGAAAAAAACAGTTAAGAAACTTACTGCTGTAGGTCTTACTCTTACATCAGTAATGAGCCTTGTTGCATGTGGTAACAACAATGGTGGTTCAAACAACAACGCTTCTTCAAACAAAGAAGTAACAAAGCCAGACAAATTTACAGTTATGTGCGACTCTACAGTCGTTACAGAAGCTAACGGCGGACAGGCATTCTACAAATATCTTGGCGACTTAACAGGCCTTGAAATCGAATGGGTACGTCCTGACCACAGTAATTACTATGATGCAGTTTCTAATGCATTCAACAGTGATAGCATTCCTGATGTAGTTCTTCTTTCATCTGATTACTATGCTCTTTATGCAGCTAACGGTTTCCTTTGGAACATGACAGATGCTTGGAACTCTTCAGAGACAAAGAAGTCAGGCAGACTTATCGATACAGCTGAGAACGTTCTTTCAGCATTACTTGTTAATGGCGAAGACGGAACAAAGGCTATGTATGGTTTCTCTCCATACCGTGGTAATGGTTGCTGTACATACATCAAGAAAGCTTGGCTTGATGATGCTGGCATTGATGTATCAAAGGTTGACGGCGTTACTATGGACTTCAACACATACTATGGTATCTTAAAGCAGTTAGCTGCTAAGAAAGGTCATTATGTAATTTCAGCTCCTGACTTCATTTCAACAGAAGCTCCTTACACAAACTACCTTCCAGAATTCTATCAGCAGGCTAACTACACATTCTACAAAGATTCTTCAGGAAAGTATGTAGATGGTTTCTCAGAAAAAGCTATGCAGGATGCTCTTCAGAGAATTCAGAATGCTGTTAAAGATGGCGTAATTGATAAGGCTACACTTGGTCAGAAGACAACAGATGCTCGTAACAAGTTCTTTTCAACAGATCCTTCTTCAGAATCTGGTGTATTCTCATACTGGGCTGGTACATGGGCTAACACATTAATGACAAACCTTAAGTCTAAGGGTCTTCCTACAGATCTTATTGCTATCAATCCTATTCAGGAACTTGGTACATACGTAGAAAGAATTGCACCAGCTTGGTGTATCACAACAAGTGCTAAGAATCCAGAAGGTATCTTCAAGTACTTCATCGACACAATGCTTGATGGTGGCGACATCCAGACAGCTTGGACTTACGGTGCTAAGGGTACTCATTGGGATGACAAGGCTGAGACAGTAACACTTGCTGATAATAAGGGTACATTTGAGTACAAAGAAGGCGAGTTCCACTTCCTTCCATCTCCAGAAAAGCCAGGAACATTAATGTCTAAGAACCACATTGATCCAATCCTCGCTCTTGCTAAGTTCAAGACAGCTGATCCTGGTGAGGCTAAGATGACTGAAGCAGCTAAGAAAAATGGTGAATTCTTCGCTAAGAACTCTACAGTTGCTACTCCACTTCCTATGACAGAGACACTTGGTGAAAACAGCACAGATATCAATACAACAAGAAATAAGGTTATTTCAGAAGTTGCACTTGGTAACATGACTGTTGAAGAAGGTATGAAGCTCTACAAGGATAGAGTTGGTACAGCAGTAGAAGCTGTTCTTAAGTCATTAAATGAGACAAAGAAGTCTAAATAATTTAAGATAATATTTTAAAAGATATTATATAGGTAATTTAATTACCAACCTTTAAGAATCCACTTCCGGGTGGCATTGGTTCATCCGGAAGGTCGGATTCTGATTTTTAGCTTATTAATCATACAGATGTAGGCTTAGAATTAAACAAAAATATTAGGAAAGAAGGTATGAAGATGCAATGTAAGTCTTGTAACACAGAATTACCAAAGCATGCAAAAGTGTGCCCGAGATGTGGTGCATTAGTAGGTAAGAAATCAGGCAACCTCAAGGTAATTGCTATAATAGGTTTAGTAATTGCTTTTATAGGCGGGCTTTTGCCTTTCGTTCAGAATTCAAGTGATATTTCTGATGCCTACAGTTATATGAACATTGATGCCCCTGTTATGTGGTATCTGTTCATGATTGCTATTATAGCTGCTATTATTCTTCTTGTTTTAAAGAAGGATGTGCTCTCAATTATACCGACAGCAATTTCAGCAGTTATATTTGTTATCTCTTTAGTTGCTGTTAACTTCAGAGGTTACTACGGAAGAAATAAATATGATATTTATTCTCTTACTAATCTTTTATCATCTGGTAATGGTTCAGATGACGCTAAATACGTTTTAGGTTTAGGTGTCTACGTATTGATTGTAGGTTATATTCTTGCAATCGCTGGCTGCTTCATTGATATTATGAAGTATTTCAAGAAAGATCTTGGCGTTGATTCAAGATATCTTTCTAACTCAATTAACAAGAGTGTATGGAAGACAATGTATTATTACCGTGGCTTCTATATCATGTTCTTACCAGTATTAATCATGATTATTCTCTTTAATTACTGGCCAATGGCTGGATGCCGTTATGCATTCACAAAATATGTTATTGCAGGACCTTACTATGTAGGTCTCAAGCATTTCGTTCAGATGTTCACTAATGACCTTTATTTCTGGACAGCATTTAGAAACACATTAATTCTTTCGATTATTAAGTTGATTTTAAATACAGGTGCAGCTGTTATTATCTCACTTCTTTTAAATGAGATTGTTTCACTCGGATTTAAGAAGACAGTACAGACAATCGTTTATCTGCCTCACTTCATGTCATGGGTTGTAGTTGCATCAGTTTTCAAGATGATTCTTGATCCTAACGTAACAGGTGTTGTAAACAGCCTTTTACTTAAAGCTAATATGATTAATGAACCAATCTATTTCCTTGGTGACTCTAAGTATTGGAGAGGAACATTCTATGTAATGAATGTTTGGAAAGATACAGGTTGGGGAACAATCCTTTTCCTTGCTACATTGTCAGGTATCAGCCCTGATTTATATGAAGCAGCCCAGATTGATGGTGCTAACCGTTGGAAGAGACTTATCTATATTACACTTCCTGCATTAGCAAACACAATCATTACAGTATTCATTCTTAACCTTGCTAAGGTTATGAACCTTTTTGAATCTGTTTTCGTTACTATGAACAATGCCGTATTGGATGTTGCCGAAGTATTACAGACATATGTATACCGTAAGACATTCTCAAGTGGTAACTCAGATTATGGTTATACTACTGCGGTAGGTTTATTTAAATCGTTTGTCGGAATGATTCTCGTACTTAGCTGTAACTACGCTAGTAAGAAAGTCCGCGGACGTGGTATTGTATAAGGAGGGATAGATAATGAGTGATAATTCAGTTGTAGTTACAAAGAAAAAGAAAAAATTCAAAATCTTCCCACTTGTAAATGGTTTGATTTTTATTTTGATTTCATTAGCAATCATGTTACCTATCTGGAAGGTAATCATTGATTCATTTGATGCAAGATCTGCTTATGGTTTTAAGTGGGTTCCAACAATGTTTACATGGGGTGGTTATAGAGCTATCGTTACCCGAGTTGCTTTATATAGACCATTCGGTATCTCATGTATCGTTACAATCGTTGGTACATTCCTCGGTTTGTTACTTGTAACATTAGGTGGTTATGTATTAATTCAGTGGGAAATGCCAGGAAGAAATTTCTTCGCATATATGTTACTTTTCACAATGATTTTCGATGGTGGTATGATTCCTAAGTACCTCGTTATGAAGCAGTTACATTTGCTTAATACACTTTGGTCAGTTATTTTACCATTGTCAATCAACGTATATAACCTGGTACTTATGAGGAACTTCTTTGAAGGTATTCCAGAGGCTCTATTTGAGGCCGCCAAGATTGATGGCTGCTCTCCAATGGGTATCTTCTTTAAGATTGTACTTCCTCTTTCAAAGGCAGCTCTTGCTTCAATCGGTTTGATGTTTGCTGTACAGTTCTGGAACGATTATACTAACTTCAAGATTTACATCAACAAGGATAAGTTATTCAACTTTCAGATTAAACTTCGTAACATGGTTATGGATAGTGATATTCCTAATGATGACGCTGTTGACCCTAATACAATTTCTAGTGCTTCGGTTATTGTTGCGATTTTACCATTCGCAATTATTTACCCATTCTGCCAGAAATACTTCGTACAGGGTGTTAATATCGGTGCCGTTAAGGAGTAATTCCCGGTTTATTTAAGATTTTTTCAAGGCGAATCTGTTTATGCAGGTTCGCCTTTTTTTTCTGTAAAAGAGTATATAAATTAATATTAATATGTAGAAAATACTGTATTTATGCTGTATACTTAAATAATTAGTTAAATTACAAATAAAGGAGGCGGAGTATGGGTACAATCAAAGATGCCATTTATCTTGAGAATATAAGCGAAGTAAAGCGTATTCTTGAAGAAGAACCTAATCTTATTGATGAAAAAGATGAGAATGGTGTGCTTATGGCACTGCTTGCGGCGAAGACCGGAAATCTTGCACTTGTAAGATACATAGTTGAGTATTCGAGAGCAAGTATGGATATTACAGACAATGAACATAAGAATATGCTTCATTATGCGGCACTTTCAGGAAGCGTTGAGGTCTGCCGTTATCTTGTAGAAAGAGTTGGATTGTCACCGCTTACAGGTGATAATAATCTTGTAACGCCAATAGACATAGCGGTAAATAATAAGTTCTTTGACCTGCAGAATTATTTTGAAGAAGAAATAGGAGCAAAGTATAAAGATTTATACCGCAATCCGATAAGAACAGGATTTTATCCTGACCCATCGATAGTGAGAGTAGAAGATACATATTATATGGTTAATTCTTCATTTATCTATTTTCCGTGTATACCGGTATCAGAATCAAAAGATTTGGTACACTGGAGAATAATAGGATATGCTATTACTAATCCGGAATGGGCTGCACTTGATAATCTTGAAGGTGGAAGAGGATACTGGGCACCGGATATTTCGTATCATAATGGCAGGTTTTATATAACAGCGACATATCGTCTTAATGATGACGGAACTGTATACAGAAAACAGATAGTTGTGAGCTCAGATAAGCCTGAAGGTCCATACAGCAAGCCTGCGATAATAGATGAAGACGGAATAGACCCATCAATCTTTACAGATGATGATGGGAAAAGATATATGCTTTTAAACAGAGGTGCAAGAATACTGCCTTTAAGTGATGATGCGACACGCCAGATTGGAGAAGCACATCTTCTTTATTATGGTGATAATAAAAGAGCACCGGAAGGACCGCATCTTTTAAAGAAAGACGGATATTATTATCTGTTTGAAGCAGAGGGTGGAACAGGACCGGGACATAGAATTACTGTTTCAAGAAGCCGCGAACTGATGGGCAGATACAAGCCATGCCCATATAACCCTATAATGCGTCAGAATGATGAAAATGCAATAATTCAAAGGTGCGGACATGGTAAGCCTGTATGCACGCAGAACGGACAGTGGTATATGGTCTATCTGTGTGGAAGAAAAATAGGTGACGGTTACAGCCTGCTTGGAAGAGAGACGGCAATTGACCCGATTGAGTGGACTGCGGACGGATGGCCGGTTGTCAACTCACTTAACGGACCTTCGACATTGCAGATAAAACCGGATTTACCGGAGTGTATATGGGAATCCAGTCTTGATGATGATTTTGACAATGACTGGTTAAGTTCAGACTGGATGTTTCCAAGAGCACCGGAGTTTGATGGAATAGTTCTTGAGAATTCATATGTCAAAGTTAAAGGAAGCCGTTATGACCTCAATTCAATGCATGCAAAAAATATTCTGTTAAGAAGACAGCAGAACTTCAGGTTTGAGGCGGTATGTAAGTTAAGAATGCCTCAGATTTATCCGGGACAGGATGTTGGAATGACATGCTATTATGACGAAAATACATTTTTGAAATTTGGTATATTTGCAACAAAAGAAGAAAATCCAAGACTGCTTGTAAAAGTCGCAGAATATATAGACGGATATAAAGAAGGTAAATCTGCGGAGCTGGATTTCAGTAAAGAATATGTGTATCTGAAAACAGAGACAAATTATCTTACAAGAACATTTTCATACAGCTATGACGGATTAAATTATACTACTGTTGATGTGCTTGATAATGTATATTATCTCTGCGATGAAGGGTTAAAGAAAGGCAAGCGTTTTACAGGTGCAATGATTGGAATGTACGCATATGCCGGTTCATTTGGACAGGAATACACAGATGATGCAGGAAATCATGGAAGCGATGTAATATATGGCGAATTTGATTTCTTTAATTATAAAACATTATAAAGGAGACAGGACATGACAATAGAAAGAAATGAAAAATTAGAAGACAGCCTGCTTGAAAAAATGTCATCAGTTGATTTGAAAAAAACTGATAACTGGAATAAGGCAATGATTTTAAACAGTGCTGCAAAAGTTTATTTTGCCACAAAAAACGAGAAGTTTGGGGAGTTTCTTGTAAAAGGCATTGATAAATGCTGTGACTGCGGTATCGAAGAAGGATTTGCAGGAAATGATAATGATTTGACTAATCTGTTGCTGGCCAATGTATTATATGCAGCAAAAGATTACACAGGAAAAGATGAATATGAAAAGGCTGCAATAAAGATGGCAGCACAGCTTAATTCACAGAAGAGAAGTGAAAAAGGATATTTTACGGATGTTGACGGAAAAGCATGTCTTTGCCAGACATATGCAAGTCAGGTATTCTATATGAATTATGAGACAAGAGATGATGGAAAAGAACATTATAATGACATAATTGCACAGTATAATGTAATTCATGAAGATTTGTATAAAAATACATCCAGCAAAGCATTCAAGGACAGTGATGCACTTGAAGCATTATGTTATTACAGTGCAGCACTTATTGATACAATGGAAGTTATGGATCAGGCACTCTATGAGATATATAGACAGCTTATGGATTATTATAAAGAGACAGTAAAAGATGTTCTTGCAACAGGTATTTCCGGTGCAGAAAAAAATCCTGCAAAAGCTCCATATGAACTTGTATTTGCATATGCATTGCTCAAAGGCTGCCGTATGAAAGCGGTTCTGACAGAAAAATATGAAGATGCAGCACTTGCAATATATGAAAAATATAGTGATGTGTCAGAAAAAGATGCAGCTGAGTTTGCATTGTGCTACAGCGAGGCAGTAAGAAACAGAGATTATCAGGATTATGGACGTAATAACGGAGGCAGATTATGGAGTTAAAATTAGTTACAAATACAGCAAGAAGTGCTGTTTTAGAGCTTACTGAATCAGGAAAATTTTATACAGAATCGCAGTATGATATATATGTCAATGACGAAAAATATATGGAAAGTAATAAGGTTATAACATCACTTTTTGATTTAAAACCTGATACAGATTACAATGTGTATGCTGTATACAATGGTCAGAAAACAAACGAGGTAAATATTCATACAAAATATGAATTTGTAACATTAAATGTATGCGATTTTGGTGCATTGGGCGATGGTGTGCATGATGATACAAATGCAATCCAGTGTGCAATTATGGCATGCCCTAAGGATTCAAGAGTCCTTGTTCCGGAAGGTGAATATAAGGTTTCAAGTGTATTTTTAAAAAGCGATTTAACACTTGAACTTGCAAAAGGAGCGGTATTATCTGCATTTACAGAAAGAGACAAATTCCCTATACTTCCGGGTGTTATTGAATCATATGATGAGAAAGAAGAATATAATCTTGGTTCATGGGAAGGAAATCCGCTTGACTGTTTTTCGGCAATTCTTTGCGGAATTAATGCAGAAAATGTAGTTATTACAGGCGAAGGTACAATTGATGGCAATACGACATTTGAAAACTGGTGGAATAACTGCAAAATAAGAAATACAGCATGGAGACCGAGATTGTTTTTCATCAACCATTGCAATAATGTAATGATGCACGGAATAACAGTACAGAATTCTCCATCATGGACAATACATCCATATTTCAGCAACCACCTCAAATTCATAGATGTAAAGATTAAGAATCCTGCCAATTCACATAACACAGACGGACTTGATCCTGAGAGCTGCCAGGATGTACTTGTACTCGGTACATATATCTCAGTTGGTGATGACTGTATTGCTATAAAATCAGGAAAGATATATCAGGCACGTAAATACGAGATTCCGACATCAGACATGACTGTAAGACAGTGTTGCATGAGAGACGGACACGGTGCCGTAACAGTCGGAAGTGAGATTGCTGCCGGTGTAAAGAATGTTCATATTATGGACTGCCTGTTTATGAATACAGACAGAGGTCTCCGTGTAAAGACAAGACGAGGCAGAGGCAAATTATCAGTTCTTGATGATATTTCATTTGAAAATATTGATATGGATAATGTAATGACGCCATTTGTTGTAAACAGTTTTTATTTCTGTGATCCTGACGGAAAGACTAATTATGTTGGTTCAAAAGAGCCGCTTCCTGTCGATGACAGAACACCGTCAATCAAGCGTCTTACATTCAGGAATATAAAAGCATCAAACTGCCATGTAGCAGGAGCTTATATTTATGGATTACCTGAAAGCAAGATTGAAAAGCTTACATTTGAAAATATTGATTTTACATATGCTAAGGATGCAAAACCGGGTGTCGCTGCGATGATGCTTGGATGTGATGAGGCAGTAAAACAGGGGCTTATAATAAATAATGCCAAAGAACTTATACTTAAAAATGTAAATATTACAGGATGTGAAGGTGAACCTGTAGTAACTGGAAATGTTGACAAAATTATAAAATAAGTGGTGAAAAAAATGAATTTACATGCACCTAAAGGAATTGATGTTGATAACTGGTTTATCGAATGTTACAAAAAACATAAAAAGCATCCGCTTATAATACTCATACGGCTTTATAAAGGCAACTATCACAAATTTGCTGCGGCAGTGTTTTTCTTTTTCATAAAGCACTGCCCTGTATGGGTGCTGCCTATTGTAACAGCCAATATAATTAACGATGTGACAACGCACAGTCCCGATACATACCAGAACACTATATTCTATTCAATAATAATGATAGGACTTATAATACTTAATGTACCAACCAATTATATGTATACAAGGTACAAGTCACTTGCAACGCGTTACGCTGAGACGGGACTTAGAAAAGCACTTGTAAGAAAACTCCAGCAGCTTTCAATTTCATATCACAAAGAGACACAGTCAGGACGACTGCAGTCGAAGATAATGCGTGATGTTGAAGCGGTTGAGATGCTTTCAACACAGCTTTTAATCAGCACGCTCAATATTGCACTCAATATATCGGTGGCATTGGCGGTTACAATTTCAAAAAGTCTTGTTGTATTTTTGTTCTTCCTTGTAACAACACCGCTTGCGGCACTTACAATGGTATTTTTCAGGAATATAATGAGAAAGCGTAATTATGAGTTCAGGCATGAAATGGAAGAGACATCCGCCCAGGTAATGGAAATGGTTGAACTTATTCCGGTTACGAGGGCACATGCACTTGAAGAAAAAGAGATACAAAGAATGAGCAACCAGCTGTTTACGGTTGCTGAAAAAGGTTACAAACTTGATGTTATCCAATCGCTGTTTGGTTCTGTAGGCTGGGCAATATTCCAGATATTCCAGGTATTATGTCTTGCATTTACAGGAATTCTTGCATTAAAAGGAAACATACTTGCCGGTGATATAACGCTTTACCAGAGTTATTTTGCAACAATAGTAAATCAGGTATCTGCATTTATAACACTCATACCGACAATAGCGAAGGGCGTTGAGTCAGTAAATTCTATTGGTGAAGTCCTTCTTGCTGATGATATTGAACATAACGAAGGAAAGAAGAAGCTTGGCGGTGTAAAGGGCGAATTTGATTTCAAAAATGTATGCTTCAGATACAATAATTCAGAGGCACACGTTCTTAACAATTTTAACCTTCATGTTACACCGGGAGAGACAATAGCACTCGTAGGTGAGTCGGGTTCCGGAAAATCGACAATACTTAATCTTGCGATAGGATTTAACATTGCAGACAGCGGACAGGTACTCCTTGACGGCAATGATATGAAAGATATAGATTTAAGAACATATCGTAAGTACCTTGCAGTTGTGCCTCAGACGTCCATATTGTTCTCAGGAACGCTCAGAGACAACATAACGTATGGAGTTGACAATGTTGATGAAAAAGCCCTGAATGAGGCTGTTAAGGCGGCAAATCTTACTGATCTGGTTGAGAGCCTGCCTGACGGACTTGATACGGAAGTCGGGGAACACGGCGGTAAATTGTCAGGTGGACAGAGACAGCGTGTTTCAATAGCAAGGGCACTTATAAGAAATCCAAGAGTAATTGTCCTTGATGAGGCGACGTCGGCACTTGACAGTATATCAGAAAAGCTTATACAGGAAGCACTCAACAATCTTACAAAAGACAGGACGACATTTATAGTTGCACACAGACTCTCAACAATAAAAGATGCAGATAAAATAGCAGTAATAAGTGAGGGACACTGTGTTGAATACGGAACATTTGATGAACTTATGGAATTAAAAGGTGAGTTCTACAGAATGAAAAAAATCCAGAGTTAATAAATTCAGAAAAAAATGGCTGTGCAATATCTGCACAGCCATTAATATTATAAAAGATAAATTAAGCTTCTTTCTTTTCCCAGATTCTAAGAGTTGAGATAAGCTTCTCCTTTGTATCAGCATCAAGCTTCTGGACAATCTGCATAATCTCATTGTCAAGAGCTGTATTCTGATAGCTCTTATCAACACTGCCTGCAAGGTAATCAAGAGATACACCTGTAAGTTCAGCATAATATGATAACATTCTTAATGTCATAAGGTTTCTTCCATTTTCAACATTGCTGATGTATCCAGGAGTAACATCGAGTGCCTTTGCAACATCTTCCTGTGTTAATCCGTGAGAAATTCTTAACTTTTTAACTTTTGCTCCTAAATCGCTTTCCATTATCTTATAACCTCCAGTAATGCGTATTTTCACCAGACAAAATCACAGTGGATTTTATCAACGGAATGTTTTTTATTTATTTGCATTATACAATAAAAACATTGCCTTGAAAAGTGGTATTTTAAAAATTTTTTTATTTTTTATTTGCTCTGTATCTTAATGTTGAATCAAGAATCTTTTTACGGATTCTTAAATGATTAGGTGTAACTTCGAGAAGTTCATCTGTATCAATATAATCAAGAGCCTGCTCAAGACTTAAAATCTTAGGCGGAACGAGTCTTAATGCTTCATCGGCACTTGAAGAACGTGTGTTAGTAAGGTGCTTTGTCTTACATACGTTTACCTCAATATCCTCTGTACGTGGGTTTTCGCCGACAATCATACCGGCATAAACCTTCTCACCCGGTCCGATGAAAAGAGTACCGCGGTCCTGTGCGTTGAAAAGACCGTAAGTTACAGCTTCACCATCTTCATATGCAATAAGGGAACCGGTCTTTCTGTATGAAATATCACCCTTATATGGTTCATATCCTTCAAATGAAGTATTGATGATACCATTACCTTTAGTATCTGTAAGGAATTCGCCACGGTAACCGATAAGTCCTCTTGAAGGGATAGAGAACTGTAATCTTGTATAACCACCATTGATAGGTGTCATTCCAAGAAGTTCACCCTTTCTCTGGCTGAGCTTCTGGATTACAGAACCTGAGAATTCGTCAGGAACATCAATATAAGCAAGTTCCATTGGCTCAAGCTTTCTGCCACGCTCATCAGTATGATATAAAACTTCTGCTTTACTTACGGCAAATTCATATCCTTCACGTCTCATATTTTCAATAAGAACAGAAAGATGAAGTTCGCCTCGTCCTGAAACCTTGAATGAATTTTCAGAACCCGGATTATCCTCAACACGAAGGCTGACATCAGTATTTAATTCCCTGAAAAGTCTGTCACGGATATGTCTTGATGTTACAAACTTGCCTTCCTTGCCGGCAAGAGGGCTGTCATTAACCATAAAGTCCATAGAGAGAGTAGGCTCTGAAATCTTCTGGAACGGAATGGCAACAGGATTGTCAACTGAACAGAGTGTATCACCGATATGGATATCTGCGATACCTGATACAGCTACGATATCACCAAATGATGCCTCGTTTACCTCAACTTTGTTAAGTCCGTTGAAAGTATAGAGCTTTGTTACACGTACTCTCTTCTTAACAGAAGGGTCATGATGGTTTACAATCATAACTTCCTGATTAACCTTGAGGCTGCCGTTATCAATCTTACCTACACCGATACGGCCGACGAATTCGTTGTAATCAATAGTAGATATAAGCATCTGTGTGTCAGCATCAGGGTCACCTTCAGGTGCCGGAATGTTATTAACGATACATTCAAATAATGGCTGCATGTCTTTTCTTTCATCATTAAGGTCTGCCATAGCATAACCTGATTTTGCTGATGCAAAGATAAATGGGCAGTCGAGCTGGTCTTCATTGGCATCAAGGTCAATGAAAAGTTCAAGTATTTCGTCGATAACTTCATTAGGTCTTGCTTCAGGACGGTCAATCTTGTTGATACAAACAATAACTGACAGGTCAAGGTCAAGAGCCTTCTGGAGTACGAACTTAGTCTGAGGCATTACACCCTCAAAAGCATCAACAACAAGAACAACACCATTTACCATCTTGAGAACTCGCTCAACTTCTCCGCCGAAATCGGCATGGCCCGGTGTATCAATGATATTGATTTTTGTGTCTTTATAAGTGATGGCTGTATTTTTTGAAAGAATAGTGATACCACGTTCCCTTTCAATATCATTAGAGTCCATCACACGTTCTGCAACTTCCTGATTCTCACGGAAAGTACCGCTCTGCTTTAAAAGTTCGTCAACCAGTGTTGTCTTACCGTGGTCAACGTGAGCGATAATAGCAATGTTACGTATGTCTTCACGCTTTGTCTTCATAATTATAGTCCTTTCTTAGTTCTGCAATATCTCCGTATATAAGGATTCCCAAATAAAAAGAGAATATAGCGGGTAAGATATAATTAGCAACTTTTATATTCTATCACAATATTACCAAATTACAATAGTGAACATATAAAAGTGATTGTATATTTATAGGAACAATTTTATTAAATTATATTGTGAAAATATGAAAAAATTATAAAATGTGTTCTGAATGTGAAAATGGACATAAAAAATTCATATTTTTTTGTAATAATCTGAATCACTGATACATATACATTTTAAGAACACAAAATTAAAGCACAATACCGGGGATGTATCCGGAAAAGAAGGGAGAAATACATTATGCTTGATAAGGTGATTGAAAACAACAGGGTTAGTATTATTGGAGAGGTGGTCTCAGAGTTCCAATTCAGCCATGAGGTATTTGGAGAGGGCTTTTACCTTGTGAATGTATCGGTTGACAGACTTAGTGATATGGTTGATATCATACCGCTTATGATTTCTGAAAGGCTTATTGATGTGACAAAAGATTACAGAGGCATGAAGATTGAAGTATCAGGACAGTTCCGTTCTTATAACAGACATGAGGGACTTAAAAACAAACTGATACTATCAATATTTGTAAGAGAACTTCAGTTTGTAGAAGATGACGACATGCCGCAGGAACAGTCAAAATCAAATCAGATATATCTTGACGGATATGTATGCAAGCCGCCGATTTACAGGAAAACTCCGCTCGGAAGAGAAATAGCCGATATATTAATCGCAGTCAATCGTCCGTATGGCAAATCAGATTACATACCATGTATCGCATGGGGACGAAATGCGAGATTCGCATCAACAATAGAAGTTGGAGGCCATCTTCAGGTTCAGGGAAGAGTCCAGAGCCGTGAATACACGAAAAAAATCAACGAGGAAGAGACAGAGAAGCGAGTTGCTTATGAAGTGTCTGTAAGTAAGATTGATTTTGTTGAAGACGAAGAATAGAATAAATTCATAAAGATTATTTAACGCCATAAGTTGACATCAAAAGTGTTAAGTGATATAGTCAACATAAGTCAGATAATTTAAGTAGAGGTCGCATTGTTTATCAGTATTCCTATGGATGCCGCGGCAGGCAGTTGAAGCAGGGAAGAAAGGAAACGATGCCGAAGTAAAATGTCGGCCGCAGATGTTTTGCTGGGCGTAAAGTCAATAGCTTTGCGACTGTCATCAGCAGATGGAGAGCTACGTACAGATTATAATCTATATGATAATCAAAAGCTGGTCCATTGCGTGACCGGCTTTTTTGTTCTGAATTATGTTTTGAAAAGCTGTATTACAGCAGAAAGAAGGAAAAGATGGCAATATTTACAGGTGCAGGCGTTGCGATAGTAACACCTATGAAAGAAAACGGTGAGGTAAATTATGATAAAATGGGAGAACTCCTTGATTATCAGATAAATAATTCAACTGATGCCATTGTTGTATGCGGAACAACAGGTGAAGCTTCAACACTCACACATGAGGAGCACATAGAGACAATCCGATTTACTGCTGATTATGTTAAAAAGAGAGTTCCTGTTATTGCAGGTACAGGTTCAAACTGTACAGAAACAGCAATATACCTTTCACAGGAAGCACAGAAAGCAGGAGTAGATGCGTGTCTTGTTGTTACACCTTACTATAACAAAGCAACACAGAAAGGTCTTATAGAGCATTACACAGCAGTAGCAAAGTCAATCGACCTTCCGATTATAATGTATAATGTTCCGGGAAGAACAGGCTGTAATATCCAGCCGGAGACAGCAGTAAAGCTTGCAAAGGAAGTAGATAATATCGTTGCAATCAAGGCTGCAACAGGCAATCTTGCACAGGAGACAAAGACCATGGCACTTGCAGAAGGATGCCTTGATATGTATTCAGGCGAGGACGGACTTATCGTTCCGCTTATGTCAATCGGTGCAAAGGGTGTAATTTCAGTATTGTCAAATGTTGCACCAAAGCAGACACATGATATATGTGCAAAGTTCCTTGCAGGTGATGTTGCAGGAAGTGCAAAGATGCAGTTTGAGGTACTTGAACTTGTAGATGCTCTGTTCTGTGAAGTTAATCCGATTCCTGTAAAGCATGCACTTAACCTTATGGGAATGGAAGTAGGACCACTTAGAATGCCTCTTTGCCCAATGGAAGATGCAAATCTTGAAAGACTTAAAAAAGCAATGAAAAATTATGGCATTCTTGCATAAACAGCAAATAAAATGCAGCAGTTATAATTAAAATATAATATAAACAGCAGAAAATAAGGAGCAGACAGATGACCAGAGTAATAATGCATGGCTGTAACGGCCATATGGGCAGAGTTATAACAGACCTTGTAAGTAAAGATGATGATATAGAAATAGTAGCAGGAATTGACCCGTTTGATGACGGACATAACACATATCCTGTATTTGCGTCAATTAAAGACTGCGATGTAAAGGCAGACGCAGTCATTGATTTTGCATCTGCCAAAGCAGAAGATGCACTTCTTGACTATTGTGTGGAAAAACAGATTCCTGTTGTTGTATGTACTACAGGTCTTTCAAAGGAACAGCTTGACAAAGTAAGAGAGAGTGCATGTAAAGCTGCTGTATTAAAATCAGCTAACATGTCACTTGGTATCAATACACTTTTCAAACTTTTACAGGATGCCGCAAAGGTATTTATACCATCAGGTTATGACGTAGAGATAGTTGAAAGACACCACAACCAGAAACTTGATGCACCGAGCGGTACAGCACTTGCACTCGCAGATGCAATCAAAGAGGTTGCCGGAGACGAATACTATTATAAATATGACAGAAGCCAGGAACATAAAAAGCGTGACCCTAAAGAAATCGGAATCAGTGCAGTCCGTGGCGGAACAATCGTAGGTGTTCATGATGTAATATTTGCCGGTGAGGATGAAGTTATAGAATTCACTCACACAGCATATTCAAAATCAGTATTTGCCAAAGGTGCGATAGAAGCTGCCAAGTTCCTTGCAGGAAAGCCGGCAGGAATGTATGATATGACAGACGTAATTGCGTCAAAATAGGCAATCTGGATATTAGCTAAAAGTATTAAGCCGGGTTTTTGTATAACGCACAGTAATCAAGCTGTTCAGTTATATTAAATCCGGCTTTTTTGTATAACTTCACGGCTGCGGCATTTTTGCTGCTGACCTGTAAAACAAGCGGATTTTTATTGTCTTCAAAATAATCATTTAAAAGATTGGCAATAAAAAAAGTTCCAACCCCTTTATTACGCATATCTTCATCAACATATACATCATATATGCAGGTCTGTTTTTCGCCATAGTCAATGGAACAAACCGCACATGGCTCGGCCGCATCATCATTCATGTATAAAAGATAATCAGTATTATCATCTGAAAAAAACGATTCATATTCATGCAATCCCTTAGGAACAGCACATTTTAAACGTGTATAATCATTAAAATCCAGTTCCATAAGATATTCACTGTAATAATATTTTATATTGTCGTGTTTTTTAATGAGTGATTCATAAAATGAAGGTGCTTCAAAGTACAAAAAACTGTCGCTGTTTTTGGCAAAAAACTTGTCAGCGGCGGTTCTGACAAGACGGCTGAATATTCCATGATGTCTGTAAGAATCTGCAACAAAGCCGGTCAGTTCATTTCCGCGGATTGCACAAAAGCCGATAAGACAGCCGTTGTCAAAGGTACAAGATGTAATACATGTATCATCAATGTCATAAGGTGCATCAAATCCGTTTTTATCTATAAAATCATTTATAATCTGTGTCATATTACCAATTCCCCTGCTTTTATGTTGAAAATTTGAATAAATGTATTGTAGCAAAATAAAAAGTAAGGTACAATATACAAGATAAATTGATTATTATGAAGATTATTATAAATAAAGGGGTAAAGCAAATATGATCAAAGTTGCAATACTTACAGACAGCAATAGCGGCATAACACAGGCACAATCTAAAGAAATGGGAGTTACGGTAATTCCTATGCCGTTTTTTATTGATGGTGAGCAATATTTTGAAGATATCAATCTTACACAGGAAGAGTTTTACAAAAAACTGCAGGAAGATGCTGATATTTCAACATCGCAGCCTTCAGTCGGGGAACTTCAGGAATATTTTGACAAGCTTTTGAAAGATTATGATGAGATAGTATTCATACCGATGTCAAGCGGGCTTTCAGGAACATGCCAGACAGCTACAATGCTTGCTGATGAGTATGACAGAAAGGTTCATGTAGTCAATAACCAGAGAATATCAGTTACGCAGAGACAGTCAGTAATTGATGCACTTAATCTTGCAAAAAAGGGATACAGTGCTCTTGAGATAAAAGAGATTCTTGAAAGAGAAAAGATGGAATCAAGCATATATATAACACTTGACACATTAAAATATCTTAAAAAAGGCGGAAGAATTACGCCAGCCGCTGCAGCAATAGGAACTGTTTTAAGACTTAATCCTGTATTACAGATACAGGGAGAAAAGCTTGATGCTTATGCAAAAGCAAGAGGAAAGGCATCAGCTAAGAAGATTATGTTAAAAGCAATGGCAGATGATATGGAAAAAAGATTTGCTGACAGCTTCAAAAAAGGAAGAGTACATATGGAGGCTGCATATGCAGGCAACCGTGAAGAGGCAGAAGAATGGGCAGAGATTGTTAAGGAAGAATACCCACAGCTTGATTTTCATATGGATCCGCTGTCTTTAAGTGTTGCATGCCATATTGGATATGGAGCACTGGCAATAGCTTGTTCGGTATATCTTCCGGAGGATAAATAGATAAATAAAAGATATGGAGTGTGGCATAATTGAAAAGAAGTGAAATATCAGACGAATACAAATGGAGTGTCAAAGATTTGTATAGCAGCGATGAACTGTGGAATAATGATTATGAAAAAGCATTGAAAAGCACACAGGAAAAGAGCAGCTTTGAAGGATGTGTGATGGACAGTGCCGATACACTTGTGGATGCACTTTCAGAATCTGAAAAAGACGATTATATAACTGAGAGACTGTATGTATATGCATTTATGAGGTATTATGAAGATACATCTGATGGCACTTATCAGCAGATGTCCGGCAAAGCACAGATGCTCGCAGTAAAGATGAGTGAAAAATATTCGTTTCTTGTGCCGGAGATAATGGCAGCTGATGATGACAAAGTCGCACGATTTCTTGACAGTGACAAGATAAAGCCATACAGGCATCTTCTTTGTGATATGCTTGCTAAAAAAGAGCATACATGTTCACAAAAAGAGGAAAAGCTGCTTGCAATGGCATCACAGATGGCTGACAGTCCTTCTGATATTTTTTCAAAATTTAATAATGCAGATGTAAAGTTTGGAAAAGTACATGATGAACATGGCGATGAGAAAGAGCTTACAAGTGCAGGATTTTCTGTATTTATGGAAAGCAGGGACAGAAATGTAAGAAAAGAGGCTTTTTATGCACTTTACAGACAGTACAAGTCATATATTAATACGCTGGCAGCGTCATACTATGGCAACGTGAAGCAGGCAGTGTTTTTTGCAAATGCAAGAAATTATGAGTCTACACTTCAGATGTATCTGTCAGGTTCATTTATACCGGAGAGTGTGTATACCAATCTTATAGATACAGTTAATAATAATCTTGATAAAATGCATGATTATGTATCATTAAGAAAAAAGACACTTGGTGTCGATGAGCTTCATTTTTATGATATATACGCACCGCTCACATCTGATTATACGGTAAAAGTTTCATATGAAAATGCAAAAGAGACTGTTCTTGATGCACTTAAAATACTCGGTGATGATTATGTTTCACAGGTAAAAAAAGGATATGAGAGCGGATGGGTAGATGTATACGAAAATGACGGCAAGAGAAGCGGTGCATTTTCGTGGGGAGCATATGGAACACATCCTTATATATTTCTCAATTATACAGAGACACTCAATGACATATTTACACTTATCCATGAGACAGGCCATGCAATGCATACGTATTATTCAAATGAGACACAGCCATATACTTATGCAGGATATAAGATATTTGTTGCGGAAGTTGCATCGACATGCAATGAGGTAATACTTATAGATTATCTTTTGAAACACAGCCGGTCGGATGAGGAGAAAAAGTATCTTTACGGACATTATCTTGAACAGTTTAAAGGTACACTTTTCAGACAGACAATGTTTGCAGAGTTTGAGATGATTACACACCGCATGGCACAGGATGGAGAAGTTCTCAATGCAGAATCGCTCTGTGGCACATATAAAAAACTTAATGAAAAATATTTCGGCAAAGATATGGTTATAGATGAAGAGATTGCATATGAGTGGGCCAGAATACCTCATTTTTATACGCCATTTTATGTATATCAGTATGCAACAGGATTTTCGGCAGCAGTTGCCATAGCTACAAAGATTATAAATGGTGATAAAGAAGTTCTTCATGGTTACAGGGAATTTCTTAAAGGAGGAAGCAGCATGCATCCGATTGAGCTTCTTTCACTTTGTAAAATTGACATGTCAAAGCCGGATGTTATACAGGATGCATTGAATGTATTTGGCAGCCTGATTGAAGATTTTAAAAAAATATAAAAAAATTCAAAAATTCTATTGACAAGTTAAGTAAAAGCATGTAGAATAACACTTGCGTTCGTCATTAGAGAAAAGAACGCAAGTGAATATATGCGCGAGTGGCTCAGTGGTGGAGCACCTCCTTGCCAAGGAGGGGGTCGCGGGTTCGATCCCCGTCTCGCGCTCTTGTTTTAAGAAGTCAGTTGAATGCTGGCTTCTTTTTTGTTTTATACGGGCAACGTGCCAAAGTATGTGATTGTATGGAAATTTGGCGGATGCCTGCATAACAGGGAGGAGGGACATATGGCTAATATTGAGGACTATCTTTTATGGCGTGGTGATTTGACTTTTGAGCAGGATGAATTCAATCTTGTTGATAACCTGATTCTTGCAGAGCTTGCATATGTTGATTTTAAAGACATAATTCCGGCTGCTGGCAGCGGTGAAAAAATAACACTTAAACAGGCATGTGATGATTTTTTTGAACTGCATGATGAAGAAGAATTAAAACTTGTGAAATCATTTATATGGTATGCTCCGTTTTTTATGAAAAAAATGGCACATACAAAAAGATTTGCAGATATGCTGCTTGGCAATTATGCACTTCACAATAATGAGGAAAAACAGGTACAGTTCGGTGCGTTTACGGCAGAACCCGGAGACGGCTCGATATATGTTTCGTTTATGGGGACAGATGATTCGCTTATCGGATGGAAAGAAGATTTTAACATGAGTTTCATCCGGCCTATACCGTCACAGCTTGAAGCAGCGGAATATGTCAATGAGACGATAAAGTATTCAAGACGTAAAATAAGACTCGGAGGTCATTCAAAAGGTGGAAATCTTGCGATATATGCAGCAGTGAAAGCAAAGCCGTCACTGAAAAGAAGAATTATAGCTGTATACAATAATGACGGACCGGGTTTTGACCGTGAAATGATCGAGAGTGAAGAATACAGGCAGATGTTACCAAAGATTAAGACAATAGTACCTGAACATTCTGTGGTTGGCATGCTTTTGGAACATGAAGAGAAGTATATGATAGTAAAAAGTTCCCAGACAGGAATAATGCAGCATGATGCAATGTCGTGGCAGGTATGTGGTAACAGATTTGAGACAGTAAAGAGTGTTGACAGGACGAGCAGAATGCTTAATGAAGCGTTGAGTAACTGGATTAATGGGCTTTCACGTACGCAGAGAAGTGAATTTGTAGAGACACTTTTTGCAATTATAACGTCAAGCGGTGCAGTTAATCTGTCCGATTTGTCGGCAGACAGGTTCAATTTTGCAGGTTCCGCATTAAAGATGTATAGCTCGCTTGACAGAGAAACAAAGATTATGCTTAGAAGAATGTTAAAATCATTGACAGGAGAGTTTGACAAAGCGAGGAAGATGATTAATAATAAATCCAAATAATTAATGAGAAAAATTTTCAATAATTTATTCTCAAATAAAAATTAATGATTTGGAGAAAAAGCATGACATTAGATGAACTTCAGGTTGGCAAGGACGCAGTTATACAGAGCGTTGGCGGAGAAGGAGCATTACGACGCCATTTTCTTGATATGGGGCTTATACCGGGAACGGAAGTCACTCTTATGAAGGTTGCACCTATGGGTGACCCTGTCGAGTTAAGAATAAGAGGATATGAGCTTACGTTAAGAAAAGCTGATGCAGCAAGAATTGAGATACAGGATATACATGACAGTGATTATGTTGAGAGACAGCATAAGCATGAGAAGGATATTCCACATCCGCAGGTAGGCGAGATGGGAATGTATCATGTAAGAAAGTCGGGCGATGAACTAAAAGAGGGAGAGCCTCTTACATTCGGGCTTATCGGCAACCAGAATTGCGGAAAAACGACACTTTTCAACCAGCTTACAGGTTCCAACCAGCACGTAGGCAATTTCCCAGGTGTTACAGTTGACAGAAAAGATGGAACGATAAGAAACCATCCGGAGGCTTCTGTTACAGATTTACCGGGTATTTATTCGCTTTCACCTTATACGAGTGAAGAGATTGTTACAAGAGATTTTCTTTTGAAAAATCATCCTCGTGGAATTATCAACATTGTTGATGCAACTAATATAGAGAGAAACCTTTATCTGACAATGCAGCTTATAGAGATGGATATTCCTATGGTGCTTGCACTTAATATGATGGATGAAGTAAGGGAAAATGGTGGAACAATAAGAATTAATGAACTTGAAAATACGCTTGGGATTCCGGTTGTACCGATTTCAGCAGCAAAAAATGAGGGTATAAACGAGCTTATAGAGCATGCTGTACATGTTGCAAGATATGATGAATGTCCCGGAAGGCTTGATTTTTGTGATGCTAATGCAGAAAATGGTCTTGCAGCTGTACATCGTGGAATACATGCAGTGGTACATCTTATAGAAGACCATGCTGCAAAGGCAAAAATTCCTGTAAGATTCGCAGCCACAAAGCTTATGGAAGGCGATAAGCTGATAATGACCCAGCTCGCACTTGATGAAAATGAAAAAGAACTTCTGGAGCATATCATTTCAGAGATGGAAAATGAGTGTGGCAAAGACCGTGAGGCGGCACTTGCTGATATGCGTTTTAACTTTATAGAGAAAGTCTGCTCAAGTACAGTTGTAAAGCCTGTGGAGAGCAAGGCACATGCAAGAAGTGTAAAAATTGACCGTTTTCTTACAGGAAAGTATACTGCACTTCCGGCTTTTGCAGGAATTATGGCACTTGTTTTCTGGCTTACATTCGGTGTTATAGGTGCCGGACTTTCAGATCTGCTAAGCATGGCAATCGACTGGTTCACAGGCGTATGTGATGCCGGACTTACAGCATTTGGAATCAATCCGGTAGTACATTCACTTGTGATTGATGGTATATTTGCAGGTGTGGGAAGTGTTCTGTCATTCCTGCCTGTAATAGTTGTGTTGTTCTTCTTTTTGTCAATTCTTGAAGACAGCGGATATATGGCGAGAATCGCATTCGTTATGGACAAGCTGCTTAGAAAAATAGGCCTCTCAGGCAGAAGTTTTGTTCCTATGCTTATAGGCTTCGGCTGTTCGGTTCCTGCGATAATGTCAACAAGAACACTTGCATCAGAACGTGACAGAAAGATGACCATTCTTCTCACACCGTTTATGAGCTGTTCGGCAAAGCTTCCGATATATGCATTGTTTACATACGCATTTTTTCCAAAATATAAAGTGCTTGTTATGATTGGATTGTATTTTACGGGAATAATTACAGGTATCCTGTATGCACTTATTTTGAAAAAAACAGCATTTAAAGGTGAGCCGGTTCCTTTTGTAATGGAACTTCCAAATTACAGGCTTCCCAGCCCTAAAAGTGTAATGCAGCTTATATGGGAAAAAGCAAAAGATTTTATAACAAAAGCATTTACAATAATATTCCTTGCAACTATTGTTATATGGTTCTTACAGACATTTGATGTAAGGCTTAATGTTGTGACAGATTCAAAAGACAGCCTTCTTGCACTTATTGGCGGATTAATTGCACCTGTTTTCGCACCGCTCGGATTTAATGACTGGAGAATTTCTACAGCACTTATTACGGGATTTACAGCTAAAGAGAGCGTTGTCAGCACTCTTACAGTGCTTCTTGGAGGAGACACAGCACTTCTTGGAACAATGTTTTCAACAAAGACAGCACTTGTATTTCTTGTGTTTACATTGCTCTACACACCATGTGTTGCAGCTATTGCTTCAGTAAGAAGAGAAATGGGCACAAAAAAAGCAGCGTTTATGGTTGCGGCAATTCAATGTTTAATTGCATGGAGTGTTGCATTTTTAGTGCATTTAGTGTTAAAGTTAATATAAATAATTTTACTGCATGATAAACATTTAATAAATGTCTGAAAAGGAGAAATCATGGCTGGTATGTCAAATATAATAAGTGGTGCAATCCTTCTTGTAATCGTTATAGGAATCTATGTTGCAGTCACTTATATGAGAAATAAAAAAATTGGC
>QWCN01002857.1_pt1 | contig 28666 bp, 28 predicted proteins | sample 1972711 | NCBI WGS metagenome assembly QWCN01 (sample SAMN09866707, study PRJNA288562) | Human gut metagenome isolate term1_stool, whole genome shotgun sequencing... | isolation source: gut | host: Homo sapiens | place: USA: California
TTTTCCAGCAGCCCTTCCGCATCACGGGAGCGCATCAGGGGCTTGGTCTGGTCAAGGTCGAAGAAGTGGACTTCCCGTCCCTGTCTCGCCAGCTCCAGCGCCAAATGGACGGCAAGCTCGGACTTTCCGCATCCGGCCTCCCCCAGAAAGACGATGTTATTCTGCCGCAGCAGTTCCTCCCACGCCATGGTATTCACCTCACTGTGTAAAAATTATCTATAGATATAAAAATTTTCTACAACCTGGAGTGTAACACGTCTTGCAATCCTTGTCAACCGCGTGTACAATTTAGATAAAATCTTATCTGGAAAGGGCGGAAGCGCCATGGAACGGGAGAAACTTTTGATCAAATTCTGTGATTTCCTCACCCATGTGATGGGGCCGGAGACGGAGGTGGTGCTCCATGACCGGGACGGTTATATCATCTGGATCGCCGGGGGACACATCACCGGGCGGGAGGTAGGCCAGCAGGATCTGCTGCCCGCCATGGAGCTGGTGGCCCGTCAGCGGGCGGCAGAGGGCTTCGACTATACCACCGGGTACAAGAGCTTCAGCCGCAAGGGCACGCCGCTGCGCTCCGCCTCGCTGTTCCTGCGGGACAGTCAGGAAAGGCTGGACTATATCCTGTGCGTCAATCAGGATATCAGCGCCTATGTGGATCTGCAGCAGATGCTGGACACCTTTATCGGCGACCGCCCTGCCGTGGCGCAGGTGCAGCCGGAGCAGGACACGCTGGACGACGTGGTGATGAAGATGATCCTAGGCGAGATTGCCCGGATGAAGCCCGCCGACATCGACAGCAAGGAAGCCAAGCTGCGGCTTATCAAGCGGCTGAATGAAAAGGGCATCTTCGGCGCACGGGGCGCGGTGGGCACTGTGTGCGAGCTGCTGCACATTGCCCAGCCCACGCTGTATAAGTATTTGCAGGAAATAAAAGAGGAATGAAAAAAGCAAGCCCTCCGGCAACGCCGGAGGGCTTGCTTTAATTCGCCTTTTTCACCCTTGCAATGCCGCAGCAGACCAGGAACACCGCCAGATCCACCAGCACCACCGACGCGCCAACCGGCGTGCCCAACAGGTAGGAGGACGTCAGTCCCACGCAGAAGGAGGCCACGCTGATGCAGGCGGAGCAGATCACCACGCCCCGGAAGCTTTTCAGCACCCGCATGGCGCTCAGCGCCGGGAAGATCACCAGGCTGGAGATCAGCATGGCGCCCATCATCCGCATGCCCAGCACGATGGTCAGGGCCGTCAGCACGCTCAGCAGCGTGTTGTACAGTCCCACCTTCACGCCGGTGGCGCGGGAGAAGCTCTCGTCAAAGGTGATGGCGAACAGCCGGTGGTAAAACAGCACGAACAGCGCCAGCACGGCGATGCTCAACCCCACGCTCAGCGCCACGTCGGCGCGATCCATGGCCAGAATGGAGCCGAACATATAGCTGTCCACATCGGTGGTCATGCCGGTGGTCAGGGACGTAACGATCACGCCCACTGCCAGCGCCGAGGCGGAGGTCACGGCAATGGCTGCGTCCGCGCCCATACGGCTGCGCTCGGTCATGCGGAGGAGCAGCAGCGCCGCCACGATCACCACCGGAATAGACACCGGCAGCGGCGCCCAGCCGCAGGCCACCGCCACCGCCAGCGCGCCGAAGGACACGTGGCTCAGGCCGTCGCCGATCATGGAGTACCGCTTCAGCACCAGCGGCACGCCCAACAGCGCCGCGCACAACGACACCAGAATGCCCACCACGAAGGCACGCAGAATAAACGGGTAGGTAAACATCTCCAGCAGCAGACTCATACCCCGTCACCTCCAAACTTTTTGCCGTAGGGCGAGGCCAGATACTCCGCCGCCGTGCCGAAAAACCAGCCCTTGTGCCCGGCGTGGAGAATGTGGGTGGCGTATTTCAGGGCGTTCTGCAGGTCGTGGGTCACCATGACGATGGCGATGCCCTCGGTGCGGTTCAGGTATTCCAGCGTGCGGTACATGTCGTGGGCCGCCTCCGGGTCAAGGCCCGTCACCGGCTCGTCCAGAATCAGCAGTTCTCCGGCGGCGCACAACGCGCGGGACAGCAGCACCCGCTGCTGCTGTCCGCCGGACAGCTCCCGGTAGCAGCGATCCTTCAGCTCCAGCACCCCCAGCTTGCCCATATTCATCAGGGCCTTGGACTTCTCGGCGGCGGTGTAGAAGAATCGGCCCCGCCGTGCGCTGAGAAAGCCCGACAGCACCACCTCATACACCGTGGCGGGGAAGTCCCGCTGGGCACGGGTCTGCTGGGGCAGATAGCCGATGGCACCGGCCTTCAGGGACTTGTCCACCGTGATGCGGCCCTCCATAGGCTTCAGAAGACCCAGCAGCACCTTTAGCAGCGTGGACTTGCCGCTGCCGTTCTCGCCCACCACGCACAGATAGTCGCCGCCGCGCACCTGAAAGGTCAGGTGGCGGCTCAGGGCCTTGCCCTCGTAGCCCAGCGCCACGTCACGGCAGTCGATCAGTAATTTTTTTTCTTCCATCAGGCCAAACCCTCCTTCAGCGCCTCTACGTTTTCCCACATGAGGCTGAGATAGGTGGCGCCCGCCTCCATGTCCTGCCGCGACACCGTCTGGCAGGACTGGAACGTCAGCACCTTCGCGCCGGTGGTCTCGGCAATGGCCTGCGCCACCTTTCGGCTGCTTAATTCAATGGTATACACCACGGGGATATGCGCCTCCTCCACCTTATCAATGAGGTATTTCAGCGTGGCGAGAGACGGCTCCGTGTCGCTGGCGCAGCCGTGGAAGGCTGCCCGGTAGTCCAGCCCGTACTCCTTGCAGAAGTACAGCAGGGGAAAGCGGTCGCCGAACACCAGCAGCCGCCGTTGTCCCGCCGCCACCGTGTCCCGGAAGGCTTCGTCCAGCTGATCCAGCTGGGCCAGATAGTCCGTCAGCCGGGATTGATAGCCCTCCTGATGGGCGGGGTCGGCCTGACACAGCGCGTCGCAGATGGACTGACACAGCGTCTTGGCCAGCACGGGGGACGTCCACACGTGCTCGTCGTATTCAATGTCATCGCTGTCGTGGCTGTGATCTTCACTGTCATGGTCGTGGTCGTCGTGACCGCCCTCCATGCCCTCGGCCCATTCCTCCGCCAGCGCCGACACCTGCGGCATCAGCGGCAGCGTCACGGCGATGTTCTCTCCGGCGGCGGACAGAATGTCCTCCACCCACGCCTCGCTCTCGCCGCCGTTATAGAGGAATACGTCAGACTCCGACAGCGTGATCACGTCCAGCGGCGTGGGCTCAAAGCTGTGCGTCTCTTTTCCAGCGGCCACCAGCAGCGTCACGTCCACGTCGTCGCCGCCGATCTGCCGGGCGAAGTCGTAGTAGGGGAACACGGTGCACACCACCTGCAATTTGCCGTCCTCCGCCCTTTGCCGTGGGCCGCAGCCCACAAGGGAGACCGCCAGCGTCAGCGCCAGCAGCAGCGCGAAAAGCCGCTTCATACGTTCTCCTCCCTGCCGCAGCTCTCGCACAGACCGTAAAACAGCGTCCGCCGTGGGTCAATGCGGAAGTGGTGCTCCCGCTCCAGATGCTGGTACAGCTCCCCCAGATGGGAGCAGTCCAGATGCCGGATGCAGCCGCATTTTTCGCATTTCAGCAGAAAGCAGCTGCCCTCGTCGTGACCGCAGTACTGGTAGTAAGCGCCCTGGTCGGTGACGGCCTTGTGGACAAGTCCCTGCTGGGCCAGCCGCTCCAGCTGCCGGTACACGGTGGTCAGGCCGATGGTTTGACCCTCCCGGTGCAGCTGCTCTGCCAGCTCCGCGGCGGTGGCGCAGCCCTCCGGGCTGGCCTTGACGCCCTCCAGCACCGCCCGCTGCTGCCGTGTCATATAGGTAACGGACATGTGTCCCACCTCCAATTTGAAAATGAAAACCGATTTCAGATTATAGCAGGAAAGCAAAATTTGTCAAGCCGTCAGGCGGAAAGAATGCGCTTCTTGGCGACAAGACATTAACATTATCTTAACACGACTCCGCTAAGACCTTAACATCTACGTAGGTTGTTTCTTAAAAAGAAAAATAAAAATCAAAGAGAAAATAGTGATGATAATACAGGAAATAGCACAAATCAGAAAACAATTAACTAAGAAAAACGCGGTTAAGACGAAAACCTGCTCGTTAACAGATTGTTAAAATAGTAGATTATGGTGTTAAATTTTTATAAATATTACTAATTGCGGCAAAGCGGCAAATCCTGTATACTTTTTATAACCTGATAAGAGCACCCGCTTTTTTCGGGCGGTCGTTTCCGAAGGTATGGTCAGGAGGCGGCTCACGTTTCCCAACAGGGGAGCGAATAAAAATAAGGAGAGAAAACAATGGAAGAAAGAAAAGGCTTTGGATCCAATTTTGGATTCCTGATGGCTGCTGTCGGTTCGGCGGTCGGTCTGGGCAACATCTGGGGCTTCCCCAATAAGATGGGTGCGTCCGGCGGCGCGCTGTTCCTGATCCTGTATCTGCGCTGTTCCTGATCCTGTATCTGGTGCTGGCTGTTCTGTGCGGCTTCATCGTCATGGTGGGCGAGCTGGCTCTGGGCCGTAAAACCGGTCAGGGCGCTGTGGGCGCTTACAAGGTGCTCAGCAAGAAGTTCAGCTGGATGGGCTGGCTGGGTATCCTGTCCGCGTTCTTCATCCTGTTTTTCTACTGCGCGCTGGGCGGCTACTGCATCAAGTACACCGTCCTGAACGTGGGCGATCTGTTCAACGCCGGCTTCGGCTCCAACGGCCTCAGTGGTGCCGAGATCTTCGGCAACTTCATGAGCAACCCTGCTGAGGCCATTATCTACGGTCTGATCTTCGTGGCCCTGACCATGATCATCGTTATGGGCGGCATCGGCGGCGGTATCGAGAAGGTCTGCTCCATTGGTATGCCCTGCCTGTTCGTGGCACTGCTGATCTGCATCATCCGCGCCTGCACCCTGCCCGGCGCTGTGAACGGCCTGAAGTACATGTTCGTTCCCGGCTGGGCCGTTGCCAACGGTGTCATTGAGAAAGCCCCCAGCTTCTTTGAAGTCCTTTCCACCGCCGGTGGTCAGATGTTCTTCTCTCTGTCTCTGGGCATGGGCGCCATGATCACCTACGGTTCCTATCTGGATAAGAAGGAGCATCTGGAAAAGAACGCCATCCTCATCGTGGTCATGGATACGCTGGTGGCTCTGATGGCCGGTCTGTGCGTTATCCCCGGCCGTTTCGCTCTGGATCCCGAGGGCGCTCTGGGCGGCCCGTCCCTGCTGTTCGTCACCATGCAGAACGTGTTCCACAAGATGGACGCTGTCGGTCCTATCTTCGGCATCCTGTTCTATCTGCTGGTTGTGTTCGCTGCTATCTCTTCCTCCATCTCCCTGCTGGAGGTCGTTGTGGCCCACTTCGTCGACAAGGCTCGTGAGGCCGGTAAGGGCGACAAGCGTAAGACTTACACCCTGATCGCTGCTGTTGCCGTTGGTGTGGGCAGCATTCTGGTCTGCGCCGACTCTCTGGGCAACGCCGGTATCGCACCGTGGCAGCTGCTGGGTCTGGAAAGCTATTCCGGTTGGAATGACTGCTGGCTGGACTTCTGGGATATGCTGTCTGAGGGTATCATGATGCCTCTGGGCGCGCTGCTGATGTCCCTGATGATCGGCTGGGAGATCGGCCCCGAGGTGGTCAAGGAGGAGTGCGAAGCCACTCCCGGCCACAAGATGGGCTCCTACGGCTTCTTCAAGATCTGCGTCAAGGTCATCACCCCGCTGTGCATGCTCTTCATCCTGTACGGTCAGGTGGCCAGCTTCTTCGGCCTGTAAGAGGTTTGTCCTGAAAAGCTGATTTCCGGGACCGCCATCCCGCAGCTCTTCTTACTAAAAAATGTGACAAAAAGGGAACGTCCGCCAACGGCGGACGTTCCCTTTTACTTTGTTAGAAAAAAGCTTGGGAAATAGAAGCAAAAGCCGTGTGCCTGCGCACTTTTCAGTGTACACAAAGGCTTGCATTTTCTTGTCAAGAGTAGTTTTTTTAACAATTTGATGTTTCCTGAAAAGAAATTTGTGCAAGTTGTTAACGATATCAGAGAAAAATGCACAAAAAATCGATGCAAATTCTGCTTAAAATTTATAAAATGAGCGTAACGACATGCAGAAAAAACGTTCACAAAATGTTAAAAACATAAAATCCCATGCAAAAATTTTATTAACATTGCTAATTGCGTTAGGAAATTGAATCCGTTATACTTTTTTTATCCCCAAAACGGAGGAAAAATCTTCCGGGGTGTGAGAGGTTCCGACAGCGTGGCGGCGCTACGGGATGTTTCCTGTCAATAGACAGGAAAAACACATTTTTTAGTAAGGAGAGAAAACAATGGAAGAAAGAAAAGGCTTTGGAACCAATTTTGGTTTCCTAATGGCTGCTGTCGGTTCGGCGGTCGGTCTGGGCAACATCTGGGGCTTCCCCAATAAGATGGGTGCGTCCGGCGGCGCGCTGTTCCTGATCCTGTATCTGGTCATGGTGGGCGAGCTGGCGCTGGGTCGTAAGACCGGTCACGGTGCTGTCGGCGCTTACAAGGTGCTGAGCAAGAAGTTCAGCTGGATGGGCTGGCTGGGTATCCTGTCCGCGTTCTTCATCCTGTTCTTCTACTGCGCGCTGGGCGGCTACTGCATCAAGTACACCGTCCTGAACGTAGGCGACCTGTTTAACGCGGGCTTCGGCTCTGCCGGCCGCACCGGTGCCGAGATCTTCACCGACTTTATGGCTGCCCCCACTGAGGCCATCATCTACGGTCTGATCTTCGTGGCTCTGACCATGATCATCGTTATGGGCGGTATCGGCGGCGGTATCGAGAAGGTCTGCTCCGTTGGTATGCCCGCTCTGTTCGTGGCACTGCTGATCTGCATCATCCGTTCCTGCACCCTGCCCGATGCTGTGAACGGCCTGAAGTACATGTTCGTTCCCGGCTGGGCTGTTGCCAACGGTGTTATTGAAAAAGCACCTAGCTTCTTTGAAGTCCTTTCCACTGCCGGTGGTCAGATGTTCTTCTCCCTGTCTCTGGGCATGGGCGCCATGATCACCTACGGCTCCTATCTGGATAAGAAAGAGAATCTGGAAAAGAACGCCATCCTGATCATCGTCATGGATACCCTGGTGGCTCTGATGGCCGGTCTGTGTGTTATCCCCGGCCGTTTCGCTCTGGATCCCGAGGGCGCTCTGGGCGGCCCGTCCCTGCTGTTCATCACCATGCAGAACGTGTTCCACAAGATGAGCGCTGTGGGCCCCATCTTCTGAGGGCAAGGGCGACAAGCGCAAGGCTTACACCCTGATCGCCGCTGCCGCTGTCGGTCTGGGCTGCATTCTGGTCTGCGCCGACTGTCTGGGCGGTGCAGGTATCCATCCCGCAGCGCTGCTGGGCATCGAAAATCCCAAGACATGGGCAGCCGACTGGCTGGACTTCTGGGATATGCTGTCTGAAGGTATCATGATGCCTCTGGGCGCACTGCTGATGTCCCTGATGATCGGCTGGGAGATCGGTCCCGAGGTGGTCAAGGAAGAGGCCGAACAGCAAGGTCAGAAGTTTGGCGCCTACGGCTTCTTCAAGGTCTGCGTCAAGGTCATCACCCCGCTGTGCATGCTGCTGATCCTGTACGGTCAGGTCATGTCTTTCTTCGGCTAAGGCGAAGACTGTATATTGATACAGAATTAAATGCATAACAAAGACCGGAGCCCGCCGCTCCGGTCTTTGTTTTATGTTGGGCATCGCAAAATAAAAGCCTCCCCTGTGTAAGGGGAGGTGGCAAAAATCTTTGATTTTTGACGGAGGGGTTGTCTGTTAACGTTGACAATCCCCCAGTCTCGCTGACGCTCGACAGCCCCCTTTACACAAGGGGGCCTTTGGTCGTAAGCTTACCCCATCAATTCGATGGCGTGATGCAGGTTCAGGATCTCTACCTTGGGCTGGCTGGCGGCGTATTCGCCGTCCAGCGACCAGGGAATGATATCGTCGGTGGTCAGTGTCACGTGCTCCACGTGGCGGAAGATCACGCCCGGCGCATCGTATTCCATCCGGGTCAGCGAGGCGATCAGTCCGCTCAGCTCCACGGCGTTTTTCGGCATCCGCAGCAGCAGCAGCTCAAACTTGCCGTCGTCCATTTTCACGTGGTTGGGATCCAGCTTCATCAGGCCGCCCAGTGAGGTGGAGTTGCATACAGCGCCGAATATATATTCGTCCTCGAACACCTCGTCGTCCGCCTCGATGCGGCAGCAGTAGGGCCGCAGCGAGTCCAGATCGCCCATGCCCTCGAAGATGTAGGCCAGATGGCCCAGCGCGTTTTTGGCCGCCTGCGTGGCGGAGTAGGAGGCGCGGGTGAAAGCGCCGAAGGAGGCTACATAGGCGAAATACCGCCCGTTGTGCTGTCCAAGATCCAGCCGCCGGGGCTGCGTGCAGGCGGCAATGGCGTTGGCCGCCGCCATAGGCTGGGCGGGAATGCGCAGGCTGGCAGCGAAATCGTTGGTGCTGCCGTGGGGAATGTAGCCCACGGGCGGACGCTGGGGCAGTGTCATCAGGCCGCACAGCGTTTCATTCAGCGTGCCGTCTCCGCCGGCGCAGACCACCAGATCGAACTGGCCACCCAACTCCGCCGCCGCCCGCTTGGCGTCGCCGGGACCCTCGGTGATGAACAGCTTGATAAGATACCCCGCCTGAGAGAACCGCGCCACCACGTCAAACATGGGAGCCATGGAGCGGGTACGGCCCGCGCGGGGATTCACGATGAATAGCAGTGTTTTCATGGAAAGCCTCCCGAAAAAGATCGTTCCCCCATTATGCCACAGTTGGCGGGAAAATGCAATTCCCCTGTGGAAAACCCTTGCAAAATGGGGAAAAAGTGAGTATGATAAAGAAAAAACAAAGGAGGCGGCAGCGTGAAGGGAAAGGTCTATTGGCGATGGGGCCTGACGGCGTTTTTGACGGTCTGTGCCATTCTGGTGTTTTACGACGCCTTTTATCAGGGCGGCACGCTGCAGCACATTCTGGGCAAGCTGGCCGAGGTGCTGGCGCCCGTGTTTTACGGCCTTGCCATGGCCTACCTGCTGACGCCGCTGGTGAAGTGGTTCGAGCGGGGCATCCTGTGGTGCATCGGCAAATGTAAGGGCCTGCGGGACAAAAAGCTCAAGCGCGGCAAGGGCCTGCTGCGGGCGGCTGCCATTCTGCTGACGTGGGCCGTGGTGCTGGCTATGCTGTACTGGCTGATGAGCGTGCTGATTCCTCAGCTGATCGAGAGCGTTACCATGCTGATCCGCAACGCCCGGTACTATTATTATAAGGTATACCGTTGGGTGGACACGTGGCTGGCGGCGAATCCGGAGATCGGAAGCTGGGCCAACGATGTGCTGACCGAGTACTACAATAACGCCCTGAACACCCTGACCGATACCATTCTGCCCAAGGCGCAGGAGCTGGCCACCGCCCTGACCGGCGGCATCTGGACGGGCATCCGCAGTCTGGTGACCTTTGCCATGAACCTGATCGTGGGCATCATTATCTCCGTGTATCTGCTGGCCATGAAGGAGAAAAGTCTGGCCCGCTGCTGCAAGATGATCTACGCCACCTTCCAGCAGGAAAAAGCGGAGCTGATCCTGACCGGCCTGCACAACACCAATCAGGTGTTCTCCGGCTTCGTCCGGGGCAAACTGCTGGATTCGCTGATCATCGGCATTCTGTGCTTCGTCGGCTGCTCCATCCTGAAAATGCCCTATACCCCGCTGGTCAGCGTGGTGGTGGGCGTCACCAATGTGATCCCCTTCTTCGGGCCGTTTCTGGGCGCCATTCCCAGCGCGTTCCTGATCCTGCTGGTGAGCCCGCTGAAGTGTCTGTATTTCATCATTTTCATTATCCTGCTCCAGCAGCTGGACGGCAATGTGATCGGCCCGAAAATCCTGGGCGACAGCACCGGCATTTCCAGCTTCTGGGTCATTGTTGCCATTCTGGTGGGCGGCGGTTTCTTCGGCGTGCTGGGCATGTTCTTCGGCGTGCCGGTGTTTGCCTGCCTGCGGATGCTGGTGAAGTGGCTGATGGATCGCCGTCTGGCCCGGCGCGGCATGCCCACCGAGGCCAGCGCCTACGTGGAGCGCAAGGAAGCGCTGCGGCAATCCCGCGCTGCCGCTCGTGCGGATGAGGGAGCGGAGGACAAACCGGAATAACGAAGCAGAAAGGCGGCTTCAGGCCGCCTTTTTTGTATTCCGTGTGCCAGAGGGAAGACGGCCTCCGGCGGCCCACTTTTCCCAACAGCTGGAAAAGTGGGCAAAAGAGCCGGAAGAAACCGATGGTTTCTTCACTTCCTTGCGCGCTATGCTGCGTACAGGATTATGGCTGCATGCCACGCGTTTACACAATACTTTCGTTTTCGGTTTGTAAAAGGATCGTTTCTGCTTCAGTGCCGCTACCGCTAATTCCCATAGCGAACAACCTTTTTGATTCTATCGTTGAAAAGATGAGCGGCAGCGGCGCAAGAAGAAAATCGATTCGTCACACGCCGCGATATCAGCCGTGTCCTGTGAACGCGCGGTAAAAGGTGACACATTTGCAAGGGGTATAGCGTGTAGGAAGTTTTGAAACCTGCGGTTTCAAATGGCGTTTTTGGGTACTTTTGCCGCCATGGGCAAAAGTACCTCGTCCCCGAGGGGACGAAACACCCCACAAGCCGACGCTATCGCAAAAATTCTTCTTGTCATACGGGGAAAAGTGTGGTACACTGCCCCTTGAGCCTGCACTTTTCGCGGGACTCAGACCCATTGACAATTGAATAAGGAAACCATTATTTCTGTCCCCGTGGAAGGACGCGGGGAGAAAAGGAGAAGAACATGAAGAAACTGGTATCTCTTTTCCTGTCGCTGGTAATGGTAGGCGCTGTACTCTGCGGATGCGGAGGCGGCAGCAGCCAGGGCGACGAAGGAAGTAACGGAGTACAAAACGAGCGGAAAGCCAACAACGAGATCGTTGTGGCCATCGCTCAGGACCTGGAAGACAGTCTTGACCCCCACGCGTCAGCGGCGGCAGGAACCAGAGAGGTCTTATTCAACGTTTACGAGGGCTTGGTGAAAACCGGCCCCGATGGTGAATTGATCCCCGCGGTAGCCGAACGCTACGACATTTCGGACGATGGACTGGTTTACACCTTCACCCTGCGTGAGGGCGTGAAGTTCCACAATGGCGATCCGGTAACGGCGGAGGATGTGATCTATTCTATCAACCGCTGCGCCGGCAATTCCGGGGATTCCGCCCTGGTGTCGGCGCTTTCTGCTATTCAGGATCTGAAGGCGACGGACGAGCGCACCGTGACCTTCCGTCTGGAGCAGCCCGACATGGAGCTGATCTACTTCCTGACGGCGGCCATCATTCCCCAGAGCAGCGAGGGTCAGACCGGCTTCATCCCCGGCACCGGCCCCTTCCAACTGGTGTCCCGCTCTCCCCAGGAGAACATCATCATGGAGCGCTTTGACGACTATTGGGGCACTCCCGCCAAGGTCAGCAAGGTAACGTATCAGATCTATGAGGATTCTACCGCACTGATGATGGCTCTGAAGGGCGGCAGCGTGGATATCTGCGCCCACCTGACCAGCGCACAGACCGCTCAGCTGGGCGACGACTTCACCGTTGCCGAGGGCACCATGAATCTGGTGCAGGCGGTGTATCTCAACAACGCCAGAGTACCCTTTGACAACGAAAAGGTACGGCAGGCTATGAGCTACGCCATCAACCGTCAGGAGATCATGGACATTATGGCTGACGGCCACGGCACCGCCGTGGGCAGCAGCATCTATCCCAAGCTGACCAAGTACTTCCTGCCGGAGTTGGTGGACTACTACAGCTATGATCCCGCCAAGGGCAAGGAGCTGCTGGCCGAGGCCGGCTATCCCGACGGCTTTGACATGACCATCGCCGTGTCCTCCAACTACCAGCCCCATATGGACACTGCCGAGGTAGTGGTGCAGCAGCTGGCCGCCATCGGCATCCGGGCCACGGTGCAGCCGGTGGACGCCACCACGTGGTATAACGACGTGTATGTGGGCCGCCAGTTCGATGCCACCATCACCGGCCTTGACGCCAAGAATATCACCGCCCGTGCCATGCTGGAGCGTTTTGTCTCCGACAACGGCAAGAACTTTGTCAACTACAATAACCCGGCCTATGATGAGCTGTACGCCAAGGCTCGCGCCTGTGCCGACGACGCGGAGCAGACCGCCCTCTACCAGCAGATGGAGACCATGCTGACCGAGACCGCCGCCAACCTGTACCTGCAGGATATGGCGGATCTGGTGGCGATCCACTCCGGCCTGACGGGCTATACTTTCTATCCCATCTATGCGCAGGATCTGAGCACGGTGGGCTGGGAGTAAAAAGTACTGGCATGAAATCTGACGATTTCATTGCCAAATGGGATTACGGTCGCTGCGCGCGTCCTGCGGACACACTGGCGACCGAGAAGAATTTTTCTGACGCACATGTCGTCAGAAAAATGATTCGATTTTTTCGCGGCGTCCGCGCCGCGAACTCTGCGAGGCTTTATCTAACCAAACAAGACGAAAGAGATGATGACCATGAAAAACATCGTGAAGAAGATCGGAATGATGCTTTTGACCATGGTCATCGTCTCTTTCTTCGCGTTTCTGGCGTTCCAGATCATCCCCGGCGACCCCACCACCAAGCTGCTGGGCAGCGACGCCACCGCCGAAGCGGTGGCGGCTCTCCGGGCGGAGTTGGGGCTGGATCGTCCCTTTTTCACCCGCTATTTCGAGTGGATGCTGAACGCCCTGCGGGGCAATTTCGGCACGTCCTATGTGTACGCCATGCCGGTTGCGTCGCTGCTGCACGGCAAGCTGGGTGTCACCGCATTGCTGACGGCCATCGCCTTTGTGCTGATCGTGGCGGTGTCGCTGCCGGTGGGGCTGTTCGCCGCGTCCCGTCAGAGCGGCTGGCTGGATCGCGCCCTGACGGTGCTGGGTCAGGTGGTCATGGCGGTGCCGCCCTTTGTGGTGGGCATTCTGCTGACGCTGCTGTGCGGCCTTGTGCTGCGGTGGTTCGACCCCGGCGCGTTTATCTCCCCGGACCAGAGCTTCTGGCGCAGCGTGGGCTATCTGATCTATCCGGCGGTAGCCATCGCCCTGCCCCGCATTGCCATGACGGTGCGGATGCTGAAAAGCTCCATCGTGGGCGAGCTGAACAAGGATTATGTCCGCACCGCCTACAGCCGGGGCAACTCGCCCCGCGCCACCCTGTACCGCCACGTGCTGCGCAACGCCGTGGTGCCCACGGTGGCGTTCCTCGCCATGACGGTGGCGGACATTGTGGCCGGCAGCGTCATTATCGAGCAGGTCTTTGCCATCCCCGGCATTGGCCGCCTGCTGCTGACCTCCATCGCCAACCGGGACTTCCCGGTGGTGCAGGCCATTGTGGTGATCCTGGCGCTGTGGGTGGTGCTGGTGAACTGCCTGGCCGATATCCTCAACCAGCGGCTGGATCCCCGGCTGCGGCTGCAATAAGGAGGGACGCGCATGCTGCTGCAAAAGAAAAATACGTCCTTCCGCATCGGCCTGACCATCGCCGTTATCATGGCGGCTCTGGCGCTGATCGGCTATGTCTGGACGCCCTATGATCCGGTAGCCATCGCGGGCAGTCAGAAATTCCTGCCGCCCTCCCTGCACCACCTGTTCGGTACTGACAACTTTGGCCGGGATATCTTCAGCCGGGTGATGGCGGGCATGGGGACGACGTTCTTCATCTCTCTGTGCACCGTGGCCATCGGCGGCGCGGTGGGTACGTTGGTGGGCGCCTTTACCGGCTACTTCGGCGGCGTGGCGGACGAGGTGCTGATGCGGGTCAACGACGCGCTGACGGCCTTTCCCAACATTCTGCTGGCGCTGGTGTTCATCGCCATGCTGGGCTTTGGTAAATACAATGTGATCCTGGCGCTGGGTGTGGCCTTCATTCCCAGCTTTGCCAGAGTGGTGCGGGCGGAGTTTGCCCGCCACCGCTCCATGAACTATGTCAAATCTGCCCGATTGATGGGAGCCTCCCATCTGCGGATCATCTTCCGGCACATTCTGCCCAACACATGGGACGTGCTGCTGCCGGCGCTGGTCATCGGGTTTAACAACGCCGTGCTGGCAGAGGCCAGCATGAGCTATCTGGGCATCGGCGTGGCGCCGCCTGATATCTCGCTGGGCTACATGCTGTCCGAATCCCAGAGCTATATGATAAAGGCCCCCTGGTACGTGCTGTGTACCGGCCTTGTGATCGTGCTGCTGATCTTAGGCGTCAGCATGATGGGCGACGGGCTGGAGAAAGGGGGTGCGTGACCGTGCTAGAGATCAAGGACCTTCGGGTGCGGTTCCATGGCGCCGACCACGACGCCGTGCGGGGTATTGACCTGACGGTGGCCGACGGCGAGATCATGGGTTTGGTGGGCGAGAGCGGCAGCGGCAAGACCGTGACCGCCATGGTGGTGTCCGGCCTGATGCCCCATGACCGGGCGGATGTGTCCGGGCAGGTGCTGCTGGACGGCAAGGATCTGCTGGCGCTGACCCCGGCCCAGATGCGCAAGCGGCAGGGCTGCGCCATTTCCGTGGTGTTTCAGGAGCCTATGAGCGCCATGAACCCTGTTATGCGCATCGGCCCTCAGGTGGAGGAAGCCCTGCGGGTACACACCGACCTGTCGGCGCAGGAGCGGCGGCAGCGGGCCTTGCAGGCCCTGCGGGACGTTGACCTGCCCAACGCGGAGGAGGTCTATCAGAAGTACCCCCATCAGATGTCCGGCGGCATGCTCCAGCGGGCCATGATCGCCGCCGCCATTATCTCCCGGCCCAAGCTGCTGCTGGCGGACGAGCCCACCACGGCGCTGGATGTGACCATTCAGGCCCAGATTCTGGAGCTGCTGCGGCGGCTGAACCGGGAAATGGGCATGTCCATCCTGTTTATCTCCCACAACCTGAACGTGGTGCGCAAGCTGTGCACCCGCGTGGCGGTGATGGAAAAGGGACTCATCGTGGAAACCGGCGATACCCAGCAGGTGTTCTACGATCCCCGGGCGGATTATACCAGACGGCTCATTGCCGCCATACCCACGAGGAAGAAGCTATGCGAGAAACGGTATTAGAGGTCAACGACCTGAATGTGTGGTACAGAAGCGGCACAGGCCTGCGCAAGCGGCGGCATCAGGTGCTGCACGACGTGAGCTTTACCCTGTACCGGGGCGAGATACTGGGACTGGTGGGGGAGAGCGGCAGCGGCAAATCCACGCTGGCCCGCGCTGTGCTGGGCATGGAGAGCGATGTGACCGGCACGGTGACGCACCACACCAAGCGGCCCCAGATGGTGTTTCAGGATCCGGCGGGCAGCCTGAACCCCGCCTTTACCGTGGGCAGAGCGCTGGCCGAGCCGCTGTATATCTACGGCAAGTACGACAAGGCCGGCGTGGAGCGCCGGGTGCGGGACACCATGGCGCTGGTGGGACTGGACGAGAGCTACTATGACCGCTATCCCCACGAGCTGTCCGGCGGACAGAAGCAGCGGGTGTGCATCGGCGCGGCGCTGATCCAGAAGCCGGGGCTGATCGTGGCGGACGAGGCGGTGTCGGCGCTGGATGTGACCATTCAGGCCCAGATTTTGCAGCTGATTGCCCAACTGCGGCAGGAGTTCGGCATCTCCTATCTGTTCATCTCCCACGACCTCAATGTGGTGTATGAGATCTGCGACCGGTGCCTTGTGATGAAGGATGGCCGCATCGTGGAGCAGGGCACGGTGGACGAGCTGTACGACCACCCTCAGGCGGAATATACGAAACAATTATTAAAAGCAGCGGAGTGATAACATATGACAGACGAAAGAAAGCAGCAACTATTGAATCTGGCGCTGGACAGCGAGCCCTTTGACGTGCACAACCACGTGAAGATCGTGGCCGTGGACGACGGCTGGGCGCAGGTGGAGGTGGAGATCCACCCCGAGACGCTGAACCGCTGGGGCACCCCCCACGGCGGCATTCTGTTTACCCTGTCGGACGTGGCCTGCGGCATGGCCATCCTGACCACGCGGATGGAGGCCTGCGTCACCGTCAGCGGCACCATCGACTGTGTCAACGCCGGGCCTGCCTCCGGCAAGCTCATCGCCACCGGACGGGTGCAGAAGGCGGGCGGCAAGCTGGTTTTCTGCGATTCCGAGATTCGTGACGAAACCGGCAAGCTCATCACCACCGGCCACACCGTGATGTACTTCACCGGCAAGCAGCTGGCATGAAGGCGTTTGCCCGGAGATACCGGGGCTATCTGTGGTGGCTGGCGGGGTTGGCAGTGTTTTTCGCCGCCTACTTCTCTTTCAGAAACAGCCGCACGGCCATGAACTGGCTGTGCGGCCGGATCGTTCTGCCCTTTGAGCAGGCGGTAGGCCGCCTGTGCGGCCTGACCTCCGTCTCCGTGGCGGAGGTGCTGATTTTATCGGGTATCTATATCGTTATCTTCTATCTGGCGTGGCAGCTGCGGTGCCTGCTGACCCGGCCCCATAAGGGGCGGCGGCTGTGCCGCGTGGGCCTGACGGCGCTGTGTACGGCGCTGAGCGTTTACGCGGGCTTCTGCCTGCTGTGGGGCGTGTTCTACGGAGCCGACAGCTTTCAAGACAGGAGCGGCCTGACGGCACGGGGCGGCACGGTAGAGGAGCTGGCGGCGCTGACGGAGCGCTTTGCCGAAAAGGTATCCGCTCTCAGCAATCAGATACAGCGGGACGAAAAAGGCTGCTTCGCCGTGCCCCGCAGCGCCATTTTTGCCGACGCCATGACCGCCTATGACGGCGTGGTGGAGGAGTTCGACTGCCTGAAAAAGCCCAATGCCGCCCCGAAAGCCTTCGTGTCCTCGCGGGGCATGAGCTATCTGGACTTCAGCGGCTTTTACTTCCCCTTTACGGGCGAGGCCAACCTCAATGACGAAAGCCCTGCCTGCTATCTGCCCGCCAACATCTGCCACGAGCTGGCGCACCAGCAGGGCATCGCCACCGAGCAGGAGTGCAACTTCGTGGGCATTCTGGCGGCCATCACGGCGGAAAGCCCCGCCTACCAGTACTCCGGCTATCTCATGGGCTATGTTCATCTGGCCAACGCCCTGTACCGGGCGGCGCCTGAGACGTGGCAGACCCTCCGGGACAGTCTGCCGGACACGGTGCGGGCCGACCTGCGGCAGAACAGCGCCTATTGGGCGCAGTTCGACGGGCTGGTGAACACCGCCGCCACCAAGGTGTACGACGGCTTCCTCAAGTCCAACGGCCTCACCGACGGCGTGCAGAACTACGGCACGGTGGTGGATCTGCTGCTGGCGTATTTTGACAGAAAATAAAAAACAAAAAGACGAGGCTGCGGACATCAGCCTCGTCTTTTTTCATGAAAGGAGAGAGAATAACAATGTAAAACATTTTCTTTGGCTGATACCACTATACATCCAGTGGGGGCCGCTGTCAACGACTATGACAAAGAATTCACAAATTGTTCACAGGGGTACGGCTTGCTGCCTCTTGACGATTAAAAATGGTTGTGGTAGTATTTAGCATACTAATTTTTAGCATACTAAATATTAAAAATATGATCCACAAAAGGAGGGAATGCTATGGCATGCCGCGATATCCATGAGGTAAAGCATCTGGGCGTGCTGATGGGCTACTGCGACCACCAGATGCACCGGCTGATGACGAAAAAGCTGCGGCAGTATGACGTATCTCCCATGCAGTGCCGGACGCTGACCTATTTGCAGGAGGCGGAGGGACAGGTGAACCAGCGGATGCTGGAGCAGCACCTGATGGTAAAGCCCTCCACCGCCAGCGGCATCGTGGGCCGGTTGGAGGAGAAGGGGCTGGTGCGCCGCCAGACCAGCGACAGCGACGGCCGCTGCCGCATTCTGGCGCTGACCGACAGCGGGCGGCAGTTTTACCGGCAGTTTCTCGCCATCGCCGAGCAGGTGAACCAGCAGGCGGCGCAGGGCTTCTCCCCGGAGGAGCGGGACACACTGCGCCGGCTGCTGCTGCGTCTGGCGGATAATCTCAGCGAAACACAGGAGGACACAGAATGAGAACCTTTTATCCCTATACCAAGGGCTATCGCCAATGGATCCTGTTGGGCGTGGCCTGCTCCATCGCGGAGGCGGTGCTGGAGCTGGAGCTGCCCCAGGCCATGAGCGATATCGTGGACGTGGGCATCGCCAGCGGCGACCGGCGCTACATTATGCTGATGGGCCTGAAAATGCTGGTGCTGGCGCTGCTGGCGCTGGCAGGCGGCGTAGGCGCGGCGGTGTTCGCCGCCAAGGCCTCCATGGGCTTCGGTGCGCAGGTGCGTCAGGCGGAGTATGAGCAGGTGCAGCGGTTTTCCTTTGCCAATATCGAGCATTTTTCCACCGCGTCCCTGATCACCCGCCTGACCAACGACGTGGCCTCGGTGCAGATGACGCTGTTCATGGGCATGCGCATGTGCGTCCGGGCTCCGGTCATGCTGATCACCGCCATCATCAAGGCCGCGGAGATCAGCCTTGATCTGAGTCAGGTGTTTCTGGTGGTGGTGCCGCTGCTGATCATCGCGGTGGTGATCGTTATCCGGTACGTAGGGCCCTTTTTCACCGCGCTGCAAAGCGCCACCGACGATGTGAACCTTGTGGTGCAGGAGAACCTGAACGCCGTGCGGGTGGTGAAATCCTTCGTCCGGGAGGACGAGGAGAAGGAGAAGTTCCGCCAGCGCAGCGACAAGCTGCGGGACACCGCCGAGCGGGCCTTCGGCTTCGTGGTGATGTTCATGCCGGTGATGATCCTGCTGATGGGCGGCACCATCGTGGCGGTCATGTGGCTGGGCGGCCACGATGTGGCGGAGGGCACGCTGCTGTCCGGCGACCTGATGGCCTTCTTCACCTATTCCAGCGAGATCCTGATGTCCCTGATGATGGTGTCCATGGTGCTGATGTTCCTGACCCGTGCCATCGCCTGCGCCAAGCGTATCAAGGAGGTTTTGCAGGAGCAGCCGGAGATCACCGACGGTCAGGCGGACGCCGACCTGACGGTGGAAAACGGCGATATCCGCTTTGACCATGTGTATTTCAAGTATCATCCCACGGCGGAGAGCTGGAACCTGAACGATATCGACCTGCATATCGAAAGCGGCATGACGGTGGGCATTCTGGGCGGCACCGGCAGCGCCAAGTCTACGCTGGTCAGCATGATCCCCCGCCTTTACGAAGTTAATCAGGGCGCGGTGTACGTGGGCGGCCACAACGTGAAGGATTACACCATGGAGGCGCTGCGTGACGGCTGCGCCATGGTGCTGCAGAAGAACACTCTGTTCTCCGGCACCATCCGGGAGAACCTGCGGTGGGGCCGGGCCGACGCCACCGATCAGGAGATCGCCGAGGCCTGCCGCATGGCCTGCGCCGATGAGTTTATCGAAAAAATGCCCGACGGGTACGATACCCACATCGAGCAGGGCGGCGCCAACGTATCCGGTGGCCAGAAGCAGCGGCTGTGCATCGCACGGGCCATTCTGCGGCGGCCCAAGGTGCTGATCCTGGACGACAGCACCTCCGCTGTGGATACCGCCACCGACGCGAAGATCCGCGCCGCGCTGAAGGAGGCTCTGCCCGGCGCCACCAAGCTTATCATCGCCCAGCGCGTCACCTCCGTGATGGACGCGGACATGATCCTTGTGCTGGACGACGGCCACATCGTGGGACAGGGCACCCACGCGCAGCTGATGGAGAGCTGCGATATTTACCGCGAGGTCTATGAATCCCAGCAGGAAGGGGTGAGCATCGATGGCTGACAACAAAACGAGAGCGCCCCGGGGCGGACACGGCCCCAATGCCCACGGCTACCAGCGGCCCAAGGATATGAAGGGCACCTTCCAAAAGCTGATGGGCTACGTGGGGAAATACAAGGCGTCGCTGGTGCTGGTGGCCGTGTGCCTGATCGTCAGCTCCGCCGCCAGCGTGGCCTCCAGCTATCTGCTGAAGCCCCTTTTGAACAACTATATCCTCCCCGGCGACTTCCCCGGCCTGCTGAAAATGCTGGTGGTGCTGGGCGGGCTGTTCGCCCTCAGCGCCGGGTGTTCCTACGCTTACGCCCGCATTATGGTGCATGTGGCCCAGCGGACAGTGGCCGCCATCCGGCAGGATCTGTTCGACCGCCTGCAGGAGCTGCCCATCCGCTACTATGACCAGCACCAGTCCGGCGACCTGATGAGCCGCTTCACCAACGATATCGACACCGTGTCGGAGATGCTGAACAGCAGCTTCGCCAGCATCATCTCCAATGTGCTGACCTTTGTGGGCACGGTGCTGATGATGATCGTCCTGAACCCGTGGCTGACGCTGATCACCTTCGGCTTTCTGGCGCTGATGGGCGGCGTGGTAAAGGTCATCGGCGGCCGCAGCCGCGTGAATTTCCAGCGGCAGCAGGCGGCGCTGGGCGCGGTGAACGGCTATATCGAGGAGATGATCGAGGGTCAGAAGGTCATCAAGGTCTTTAACCACGAGAAGCAGGCCATCGGTCAGTTCACCACTCTCAACGACACGTACCGTCAGGCCGCCACGGCGGCGCAGGCCTACGCCGGTATGATGATGCCTGCCATGGGCAACCTCAGCAAGATCAACTACGCCGTCACCTGCTGCGTAGGCGGACTGCTGGCCATCGGCGGCATGTTCGACGTGGGCTCGCTGGGCGCGTACCTGCTGTATGTGAAGCAGGTGAGCCAGCCCATCGGCCAGATCAGCCAGCAGGTGAACACGCTGCTGGCGGCAGCGGCAGGCGCGGAGCGCATCTTCGCCGTGATGGACGCCCAGCCGGAGACCGACGAGGGCAAAACCGTCATTGTCCGTGTGGAAAAGGACGGCGACACGCTGACCGAGACCGCTCAGCGCACCGGCCGCTGGGCATGGAAGAAGCCCGACGGCACACTGGTGGAGCTGCGGGGCGACGTGCGGTTCGACCACGTGACCTTCTCCTACGACGGGGAAAAGACGGTGCTGCACGATGTGTCCCTGTTCGCCAAGCCCGGCCAGAAGATCGCCTTTGTGGGCTCCACCGGCGCGGGAAAGACCACCATCACCAACCTGATCAACCGCTTCTATGACATTCAGGAGGGCACCATCACCTACGACGGCATCGACGTGAAGGACATTGCCAAGGACTCCCTGCGGCGGTCGCTGGGCATGGTGTTACAGGATACCCACCTGTTCACCGGCACCATTGCCGACAACATCCGCTACGGCAAGCTGGACGCCACCGACGAGGAGATCCGCGCCGCCGCCAGGCTGGCCAACGCCGACAGCTTCATCCGCCACCTGCCCCAGGGCTACGACACCGTCATCACCGGTGACGGCGCGGGACTCAGTCAGGGTGAGCGGCAGCTGCTGACCATTGCCCGCGCCGCTGTGTCCGATCCCCCGGTGCTGATTCTGGACGAGGCCACCAGCTCCATCGATACCCGCACCGAGACGCTGATCGAAAAGGGCATGGACTCGCTGATGGAGGGCCGCACGGTGTTCGTCATTGCCCACCGTCTGTCCACCGTCCGCAACGCGCAGGCCATTCTGGTGCTGGAGAACGGGCAGATTATCGAGCGGGGCGACCACGCCCAGCTGCTGGAGGAAAAGGGCCGGTACTATCAGCTGTATACCGGTCAGGCAAAATTAAGTTAAAAGGAGAGACGATCATGACGGAAAAAGAGCTTTGCCAAAAGGCCATCGACATGCTGGATAGGGCGTATATCCCCTATTCCCACTTCCCCGTAGGCGCGGCGCTGGAGTGCGCCGACGGCACGGTGTTTACCGGCTGCAACATCGAAAACGCCGCCTACGGTGCCACCATCTGTGCCGAGCGCACCGCCATCTTCAAGGCGGTCAGCGAGGGGCACCGGGACTTCGTCCGCATCGCCATCGCCGGCCGCAGCGACGACTACTGCGTCCCTTGCGGTACCTGCCGTCAGGTGATGATGGAGTTTGCCCCGCAGATGGAGGTGCTCTGCATCAACAAGGCGGGCGACGCCAAGAAGTTTGCCCTGAAAGAGCTGCTGCCTTATGGATTTGACCAAACCTGGCTATAATAATTCATATATTTTCCACAAATTTCCGGGAACAAAATCATGCGGAAGTGCGTCTAACAAAGCAGACCCACAGCAACTGTGGAAACCAAGGAGGATATTTCAATGAAAAAGTTTTTTGCCCTGATGCTGGCCGCTGTGATGGCCCTATCCCTTGTGGCCTGCGGCAGCAGCAACGACGCCAAGGACGACCAGTCCGGCGACCAGCCCGCCGAGATCACCAGTGCCCTGGGGATTCTGGAGACGGCATGGAACGATTACGGCGACGACGAGAAGTTTTCCGTGGTAGGCGGCGAGACCGGCGAGAATATGGTCGAGGACGCGCCTGCCGACTACGACCTGTCCGACCGCGCCACGGCGGAGGCCAATCTGGCTCTGCCGGAGACGGCGCAGGTGGATCAGGCGGCTACGCTGTCCCACGCCCTTAACCCCAACACCTTTACCGCCGCTGCCTATCACGCCACCGGCGACGCCAAGGAGCTGGCCTCTTCCTTGCGGGACAGCATCCAGCAGCATCACTGGATGTGCGGCTTCCCCGAAAAGGTAGTGGTGGCCGTCCGCGGTGAGTACGTGGTGACAGTGGTCGGCGCGGAGGATCTGGTGGACGCCTTTGCCAGCCGTCTCAACGGCATCTTCGGCATGGAGCTGGCCTACGACGAGGCGATGCAGGCGTGAGAAACGCCGTGCAACGGGCAGCCTTTGTGCTGCTGAGCTGTGCCCTGCTGCTGGGCGCGGTAAAATGGGTGCCCGAACAGGAAGCGCCGCCGGTGGCGGAGCTTCCTGACGTGTATGTCAGCGGCGGCTATGCTGTCTCCACCGAGGCGGCGTATGACCAGCGGTCGCTGGACTATGCTGCCCGGAAGCTCCAGCAGCTTTACGACAGCTATCTGACCGGCAATGACGGCCATATTTACCTGTCCGTCATCCCCGACAAGGGCAGCTTCGTCCCGGCCATTGAGGGCTATACCCCCGCCTCTGCACAGGAAACGGCGGACGCGCTGCTGGCGCAGCTGGACTTTGTGCGGTATGTGGATATTGCGCCGGGGCTGACGCTGGAGGACTACTACCGCACCGACCCCCACTGGCGGCAGGAATGCCTTGTGCCCACAGCGCAGACGCTGGCGCAGGCCATGGATGTGCCGCTGACCGGTGATTTTCAGGAGAACGCCGTGGACACCTCCTTTTTCGGCAGCTACGCCGGGAAAACGGACGAACCCCTGACGGCGGACACGCTGCGGTATCTCACCGGCGAGACGCTGGACGCCTGTACCGTCTATGACTACGAAACGGAAGCGCAGGAGAGCCTGTACGACCTGTCCGCCGTGGACACAAAGACCCCCTACGACCTCTATCTGCAGGGCAGCAAGTCCCTGCTGCACATCGACAGTCCCCTGTCCGCCACGGATAAAACGCTGGTGGTGTTCCGGGACTCCTTCGGCAGCAGCCTGATCCCGCTGCTGGCGGAGAGCTACCGTACCATTTACGCGGTGGATATCCGGTATCTGCCCAGCCAGCTGCTGGGCCGCTACCTGACATTTGACGGCAGCGAGGACGTGCTGTTCCTGTACAGCGTCATGGTGCTGCAGAACAGTCTGACCATGAAATAAACTGGCGCAAAATCTGACGATTTTGCTGCCAAAAGCAAGCGGCGGGGTGTTCTCACCCCGCCACTATTCCAATCATGCCGCCAGCGGCGGCATACTACAACTCTTCACTGAAAACAGGAACTCCACCCATAGGGGTGGAGTTCCTGTTTTCAAAACGAAACCACTTCGTTTTCCGGTTTTTTTGTGGCGTGAATGTCGGAGACGTACAGCACCGGGCCTTCGCCCTGATAGGCGTCGCAGTTCTCCTTGCGGACGGTGGCGGTCAGCTCCACCCAGTCACGGTTCTTGAATTTGTCCAGTCCCTCGCCGCGGCACACCAGCGCCAAAAACTGCATGTCGTTTTCGCAGCACACCATGGCGAAGCGGCCGGGGCAGTGAACGCCCTTGAACTTCTTGGAGTGGCACATCAGCGCCTTGAAGGTAACGGTGATGCCGTCGTACCGGTCGGTGTTGTCCATCAGGTCAACGTACCACACGCCGTACTCCTCGTCCGGCACGTCCAGATGGCCGCTGGAGAGGTCGAACGGGGACATGTCAGGGGTCATATACTCCTCGCTGGTGCCGTCGGCGTTCTCCAGATAGATATCGGCACGGCGGTTCACCATTTTCAGGTTGCGGCTGCGGAGCTGGGCGCGCAGTTCCTCGTTGCAGCGGTTGAAGATCAGCAGGTCGGCGTTGGCGATCTTCTCCATCATCAGCTGGCCCATGTTGCGGACATAGGGCTCAAAGGTGGTGGCATCCACCAGCACCATGATCTGGTATAAGATCCAGTTGGCGGGGAAGCCCTCCCGGTACAGGGGCTCCATCTGCCACATGCCGTTATACTCCATGATGACCTGCTTGGGGCGGTACTGCTTTTCCAGCTTCTTGAACAGAGCCGGGGTCAGCTGCTCCGGATCGTCAACGGTGTAGGTGAACACGTTCTGCAGCACCTTGGGATCGTATTCGTCCTCGCCCTCCTCACAGCAGATCAGCAGCGTGCGATCCTCGGCGGCGAAGCCGTCCTTCAGGATGCCGTTGATGAAATCCGTCTTTCCGGCGTCCAGAAATCCGGCAATGAGATAAACAGGAATATCCATAGGATTGTCGTCTCCTTACAGGCCGAACAGCTCATGGAGCTTGTGCTCGTCCAGGTTTGCGCCGATGACGCACAGGCGGCCGGTGTAGTCGGCGGGGCCGAAGCGCACCTCGTGCTCCTCCGGCACGTAGTCAAAGTGCAGCCACTTGCCCTCGCCGTTGGGCACGATGCCCTTGGCCCGGACGATCTGGCCGTATTCACCGCCGTCCAGCGCCGTCAGAATGTGATGCAGCTGCTCCTCGGTGAAGGGCTTCACCGTCTCCTCGCCCCAGGAGGTGAACACCTCGTCGGCGTGGTGATGATGGTGATGGCAGCCGCAGTGGGGATCGTCGCACTCCTCGCCGTCGTGGTGATGGTGGTGCTCATGCTCGTCATGATCGTGGTCATGATGATGCTCGTGGTCCCCGTCATGATGGTGATGGCAGTGGTCGTGGTCATCGTCATCGTGGTCATGGTGGCAATGCTCGTGATCATGGTCATGATGGTGATGATGTTCATGCTCGTCGGCCTCATGCTCGGCACGCATCTTCTCCAGCATCTCGTCAGCCAGAGAGACCTTCTCCACGGCGGCCAGAATGGTCTTGCCGTCGATCTGATCCCAGGGAGTGGTGATGATGGCGGCGTCGGCGTTCTTCTCCCGCAGCATGGCGGCAGCGGCCTCCAGCTTCTCCTGACTCAGCTTCTGGGTACGGGAGAGGATAATGGTGCCGGCGGACTCGATCTGGTTGTTGTAGAACTCGCCGAAGTTCTTCATGTAGACCTTCACCTTGCTGGCGTCGGCCACGGTGACGAAGCTGTTCAGCTTCATGTCCGGCACGTCCTTCACGGTGTTCTCCACCGCCACGATCACGTCGGAGAGCTTGCCCACGCCGGAGGGCTCGATGAGGATGCGGTCGGGCTGGAACTGCTGGTGAACCTCCTTCAGCGCCTTGTTGAAGTCGCCCACCAGAGAGCAGCAGATGCAGCCGGAGGACATTTCGCTGACCTGCACGCCGCTGTCCTTCAGGAAGCCGCCGTCAATGGAGATCTCGCCGAACTCGTTTTCGATCAGCACCAGCTTTTCGCCCTGATAGGCCTCGGCCAGCAGCTTCTTGATGAGCGTGGTCTTGCCCGCGCCAAGGAATCCGGAGATAATGTCGATCTTTGTCATAGTAAAACCTTCTTTTCTTCTGCTGTGGTTGCAGCATTTTGTTTTTTCTCCTATATCATATCCTATTTTGTAAAAAATGCAAGCCTTTGGCAAAAACTCATTGTTGCCAAACGGTAAACTTTGGTGTATAATACTCTGGAATGAGTCCTCCGCAGGCAGCTGCGGATCCGGTCTCGCGCAATGGATACCCACGAATCATGTCAGGCGGGGAACCGAGCAGCATTAAGAGGGATAGACATGTGCCGCGAGGAAGCCGGTTCCGTGGCTGCATACGGAGGATTTTTTTACTTTTTGAAAGAAAGGAGACGGCGGAATGTATCAGGCGCTATACCGCAAGTGGCGGCCCAAAACATTCTCAGAGGTGGTGGGACAGGCCCACATCACCGACACTCTGCAGCGGCAGGTGGCCGAGGGCCGCGTGGGCCACGCCTACCTGTTCACCGGCACCCGGGGCACCGGCAAGACCACCTGCGCCAGAATTCTGGCCAAGGCGGTGAACTGCGAGCATCCCGTGGACGGCGCACCTTGCTGCCAGTGCGACGCCTGCCGGGGTATCGACAGCGGCATGCTGCTGGATGTGACGGAGCTGGACGCCGCCTCCAACAACGGCGTGGATCAGGTGCGGGCATTGCGTGAGGAAGCGGTCTATACCCCCTCCGTGCTGAAAAAGCGGGTGTACATCATCGACGAGGTACACATGCTGTCCATCGCCGCCTTCAACGCCCTGCTGAAGATTCTGGAGGAGCCGCCGGAGCACCTGCTGTTCATTTTGGCCACCACGGAGCTGCATAAGGTTCCGGCCACCATCCTGTCCCGGTGCCAGCGGTTCTCCTTCAAGCGGCTGCTGCCCCGGGATATCCAGCAGCAGCTGCTGCACATCGCTCAGGCCGAGCAGATCGACCTCAGCCCCGACGGGGCGGAGCTGCTGGCCCGGATGGCCAACGGCGCCATGCGTGACGCGCTGTCTCTGCTGGATCAGTGCCGGGCGGTGGAGGGCGCCATCGACAACGCCGCCGTGCTGGAGGTGCTGGGTCTCGCCGGAGCCACCCAGACGGTGCAGCTGATGCGCTGCGTGCTGGAGCGCCGCACCGGCGACGCGCTGGCGCTGTTTGACCAGCTGTACCGGGGCGGCAAGGATGTGGCGGCGCTGCTGAGCGAGCTCAGCGACCTGTGCCGGGATATGACCATTCTGCGTGCCGCACCCGACGGCGGCAGCGCCTTGCTGACGGGGCTTTATGACCGAAAGACCCTCGCCGGTCTGGCGGGCGACCTGCCCATGACGCGGTTTTTATACCTGACGGAGACCTTGCAGCAGTGCTGTGCGGCGCTGCCGGACAGTATCCGGCCCCGTACCGACGCGGAGCTGTGCCTGCTGAAGCTGTGTGACGAGACCTTGAGCGGCGACCTGACGGCTCTGTGTCAGCGGGTAACGGCGCTGGAAAAGGGCGGCGTCCCCGCCGCCCCGCAGTCCGCCGCACCGAAACGGGCGTCGGCCCGTCCTGCGGCGGAACGGCCTGTTCCGGCTGCGCGGGAGCTTCCCATCGAGACCCGGTACGACGAAGCGCCGCCTCCCCCGGAGGAATACGGCGAGCGGGTGTTTGACATTCCCGACGACGTGCAGTCCGCTCCCGCACCTGCGCCGCGTCCGGCGCAAAAGACTACCCCGCAGACGGCGGAGACCTCCACCGGCGATACCGCCGTGTGGACGCGGCTCATCGACCACTACAAGGGCCGCCTGAGTGTAAGGAATCGGGTGTTTCTCGACATGGCCAGCGGCGTGGTGGCGGACGGCTGCCTGACGGTGCTGTGCAAGGACGAGTTTGTCAAAGCCTCGCTGGATAATGAAACGGTGCTGTCGGTGCTGCGGGAGGTGACCTCCCGCGAGCTGGGAACACCCATCCGGGTGCAGCTGGCGGTGGGAAAAGCCCCGAAGGCGACGGCCAGACCTGCGGCGCGTCCCGCGCCCATCCCGACTCCGGCTCCGGAACCAAAGTCGGAACCCCAACCGGAGCCTGAACCGCCGCCCGCGGCAGCGCCCGAACCGGCCTCGGTGCCTGAACAGGAAGCGCCGCCCGCTCCCCCGCAGGAGACCCCGCCATGGGAGGAGCCTCCCGCAGCAGCACCCACGCCCGGCGGCGACGCGCTGGACGAGCTGACGGAAAAAGGACAACAACTGGAACATTTTAAGATCACATAAGGAGACAAACGATATGGCAAAGGGTTACAGTGCAAGAGGCGGCTTTGGCGGCAGTCAGGGCCAGATGATGCGCCAGCAGCAGATGCAGCAGAAGATCATGCAGATGCAGCAGCAGATGGCAAAGGCGCAGGAGGACGTGGAGAATACCGACTTCACTGCCAGCGCAGGCGGCGGCGCGGTGCAGGCGGTGGTCAGCGGCAAGAAGGAGCTGAAGGCGCTGACCATCCAGCCGGACGCGGTGGATCCCCAGGACGTGGAGATGCTGCAGGATCTGGTGATCTCCGCCGTCAACGAGGCGCTGCGTCAGGCGGACGAGGCCATGAATAACTCCATGAACAGCTTCACCGGCGGGCTGAATATCCCCGGCCTGATGTAAAGGAAAAAGAGGAACGGCATGCCGTTCCTCAGCCTGTCAAAAAACTACCCAAACACCCCTGTTTCTGCTATAATAGAAGAAACGGGGGTGTTTTCATGGAAGGCTGGAGAAAAGATGCACGGCATGAGCCAATCATCGTAGATTTGGAGGCGCT
>QWCN01001987.1_pt1 | contig 28643 bp, 41 predicted proteins | sample 1972711 | NCBI WGS metagenome assembly QWCN01 (sample SAMN09866707, study PRJNA288562) | Human gut metagenome isolate term1_stool, whole genome shotgun sequencing... | isolation source: gut | host: Homo sapiens | place: USA: California
GGAGCTGGCAGTGACGGAGGAGGCGAAGGCGAGCGTGGAGGCGACGCTGGAGAAGGAGAAGGCGGCCCACGCGAAGACGAGCGAGGAGAAGGAGAAGCTTGGAGAGACACTGAAGGCGCTAAAGGCGGAGATGGAGGCCACGAGGGCGGAGAAGGCGCAGACGGAAGAGGCGTTGGCCGCGGCGAAGAAGCAGATCGCGGAGCACGAGGTGAAGATCGCGGAGCTGAACGAGACGATCGCGGAGCTGAAGGCGCAGCTGGCGGCGAGCCAGCAGGCGGAGAAGGAGCGCAGCGGCGAGCTGCAAACGACCAAGGGTGAGCTGGAGGCAACGCAGGGTTCGTTGCGGGCGAAGGAGGAGGAGCTGGCGAGCTGTCAGACACAACTGAGCACGCGCGAGGACGAACTGAAGACGACGAAGGGCGCGCTGGAGGCGGAGAAGGAGGTGTTCGCGGCGTTCAAGACGAAGGCGGCGGAGGACAAGGCGAAGGCGCAGAAGGAGCTGGCGGAGGAGAAGGCGGAGCACGCGAAGACGGCGGAGGCGCTGGAGGCGGTGAAGAAGGAGTTCGCGACACATCAGCAGACGATGGAGAAGGAGGTGGCGGAGAAGAAGGCGCGCATCGCGGCGCTGGAGAAGGAGGTGGCGGGCGTGCAAACCTCGCTGAACCAGCTGACAGAGGCGTCCGCGGCGCAGATCGGCGAGCTGTCGACCACCGTGTCGGCGCTGGAGGACAAGGCGGCGGCGCTGGAGAAGGAGCTGGCGAAGGAGAAGGAGGAGAGCGCGAAGATGATCGAGGGCCACTTGGCGACGATCCGCGAGCTGCAGGGCAGTCTGGAGGCGCTGAAGAAGACGAGCGAGGAGGAGCTGAAGGCGAAGGAGGCGCTGAAGAGAGAGATGGAGGCGAAGCTGGCGGAGAAGGAGAAGGAGGTGGAGAAGCAGAAGGCGCAGCTGGAGGCGAAGGAGAAGGCGATGAACGCGCTGAAGGAGACGCTGGTGGAGAAGGAGAAGGCGGCGGAGGCGCTGAAGGCGGAGCTGGAGAAGACGGTGAGCGAGCTGCAAGCGAGCCTGAAGGCGAGCGAGGCGTCGACGAAGGAGTGGCGCGAGAAGGCGGAGAAGGCGAAGAAGGCGCTGGAGGAGACGAAGGGCGAGCTGACGTCGAGTCTGGAGAGAGAGGAGGATCTGAAGACGTCGTTGGAGGAGACGACGGGCAAGTTGGAGGAGACGCGGACCAGCACGAAGAAGACGATCGACTCGCTGACGGAGGAGGTGGAGCGTCTGATGGGCGTGACGGAAGAGAAGGAGAAGAAGATGGCGGCGCTGGAGGCGGAGCACAAGACGACGATGGAGGCGAAGGAGGGTCTGGAGGAGGAGCACAAGAAGACGGTGGAGGAGAAGGAGGGTCTGCTGAAGGAGAAGGCGACGCTGGAGAAGGAGGTGAGCGAGCTGCAGACGGCGCAGACGCTGCTGATGGAGCAGGTGTCCTCACTGAGTCACGAACACGAAGAGGCGAGGAAGGAGTGCAAGAAGAAGATGGACGAGATCGAGGAGCTGCAGGAGGCGGCGGAGGTGGCGAAGACGCAGTTCGAGATGGAGATGGGGAAGAGGGAGCACACGGTGAAGGAGAAGGAGAAGGCGATCGAGGTGCTGAAGGGCGAGAAGAAGGAGCTGAAGAAGAGTCTGGACGAGAAGGAGGCCGCGCTGAAGGAGAAGGAGAGCGCGATGGCGGTGGTTGAGGAGAAGAAGAAGGCGCTGGAGGAGGAGTTGGTGGAGAAGGAGAAGGCGCTGGAGGCGGCGCGAGAGGAAGACAAGAAGAAGAGTGAGGAGGCGAAGGCGGCGGCAGCAGCGCTGAAGGGCAGTCTGGAGGAGGCGAAGGGCGAGCTGGCGAGCACGGCGCAACAGCTGGCGGTAAAGGAGAAGGAGCTGGAGCAGCACACGGCGTCGGAGGAGTTCTACAAGAAGGAGTGCGAGAACTACAAGGCGAAGTTCGCGTCGTACCTGGACTCCTCGCCGGACGACATCATCAACAATATCAAGGCGGAGATGGTGTCGTTGCAGGAGCAGCTGGAGGCGGAGCGCGCGGTGAGCGAGGGTCTGCGTAAGGTGGAGACGGAGCTGAGCGCGGCGACGCTGCGCGAGAAGGCGCTGCGCGAGGAGCTGGAGGCGGCGAAGGGCGAGCAGGCGCGGGAGAGCAGCAGTGCCGCGGCGGCGATGGCGGAGCTGAACAAGGCGATCGAGGAGGGCAAGAGGGAGAGAGCGGAGGTGGTGAAGAGCCGCGACGAGCTGGCGGCGCGCGTGAAGGCACTGGAGCACACGGAGGGCGAGCTGACGGAAGCAAGGCAGAAGGCAGCGGCGCTGGAGGAGGCGGCGGAGCAGCAGAAGGAGGAGGCGGCGGCTGTGGAGGAGGCGCTGAAGAAGGAGAAGGCGGAGCTGCACTCGCAGCTGGAGGCGACGCGCGTGGAGTTGCAGGCGTCGCAGAAGAAGCTGGAGAAGACGCAGGTGGAGGTGGAGAACCTGGAGGCGGCGAAGGGCGAGCTGGCGAGCGAGGTGCGGGCGCGCAAGAGCAACGAGGAGGCATTGGCGAAGCGCGTGGAGAGTCTGCAGGAGTCGCTGAGCGGCGACAACGAGAAGGCGCAGAAGCAGATCGAGACGCTGACGGAGACGGTGGGCAAGCAGAAGGAGGCGGCGAAGAAGCTGGAGGCGGAGAAGGCGGAGCAGGCGGCGCAGCTGGGCGAGGCGAAGAAGCAGTTGGAGGCGAGTCGGAAGAAGGAGGCGGCGGTGCAGGAGGAGAAGGAGGCGGTGGAGAAGAAGCTGGCGGAGAAGCAGGCGGAGGCGAGCGCGCTGGCGAAGAAGGCGAGTGCGGAGGAGAAGGCTGGCAAGGAGAAGGAGGCGGCGATCGCGGAGCTGAAGGAGAGCGAGGCGGCGCTGCGCAACGAGCTGGAGTCGCTGCGCAACACGCTGAATGGCGACAACAGCAAGGCGCAGGCGATGCTGAAGGAGAAGGAGAGTGCGTTGAAGGAGAAGGAGGCAGTGGTGAAGGAGAAGGAGAATATGGTGAAGGAGAAGGAGGCGGTGATCGCGGAGCTGAAGGCGAAGCAGGAGGCATTGGAGAAGGCGCTGAAGGAGAAGGAGGTGACAGTGGCAACGCTGGAGAAGAAGGCGACGGAGGAGGCGACGGCGTCCGCGTCGGTGGAGAGCGCGCTGCAGAAGGAGGTGGCGGCGCTGAAGGAGGAGAAGGAGAGATTGGACGGCGCGCTGAAGGAGAAGACGGAGGCGGTGGAGAAGGAGAAGGCGGAGGCCGAGAAGGCCAACGCGGCGCTGAAGGCGAAAGAGGAGGAGATGGCTTCTGCGCTGAAAGTGAAGGAGGAAGCCATCGCGCGTCTGCAGCAGGAGAAGGAAGCGCTGAGCTCGTCCTCCGCGGACACGGCGTCGCAGATCGCCGCCCTGCAGGCCTCTGCGGAACAGCAGCTGCAGCAGCAGAAGGCGGCGTTCGAGGTGGAGAAGCAGAAACAGCAGGCAGCGTTTGAAGAGGAGAAGAAGCAACAGGCGGCGTTTGAGGAAGAGAAGAAGAAGCAAATCGAATCTCTCGAAGCAGAAAAGCGGAAGCAACAGGCGGCGTTCGAGGAGGAGAAGAGACAGTGGCAGGCAGCGCTGGCAGCGAAGGAGGAGGAGGCGACGATGCTTCGCGGCCAGCAGGCGGCGCAGTCCGAAGCGGACCACGAGGCGCAGGCGAAGGAGGTGGCGGCGCTGAGAACGGCGCTGGAGCAGGCGAAGGCGCAGGCGGCGGCGGGCGAGGCGGAGAAGAAGAAGGTGGCGGCGCTGGAGGAGGCACTGGCGGCGACGGAGAAGGAGAAGAAGAGCATGCAGGCGGAGAAGTCGGCACTGGAGCAGGACGTGAAGAACAAGCACGGCGAGGTTGCGGCCCTGCAGGAGAAGGCGGCGGAGCAGAAGGCGGCGATGGAGAAGGCGCTGCGCGAGAACGACGACCTGAAGACGACGCGCGCGAACTACGAGGCGCAGATCAACCAGATGACAGAGGAGTTCGTGCGCATGAACGAGCAGATCACGCGCTTGGAGGACCAGCTCGAGGCCGCCAAGCAGGCGCCCGCCGCCGCGCCTGTGACGTCCGAAGCACCTGTGGCACCCGTGGGTCACACAGCGGAGATGCACCCAGAGGAGAAGAAGAAGGGCGTGGCGAGCTCGCTGATGTCGGGCTTCAACAAGCTGAAGAAGATGACGGCGAAGGAGAAGGAGGAAGAGCCCCAGGCGCAGCAGCAGGCGCCGACGGAGGACCTGTTTGGTGGCATGACGTCGCAGCCGGCGGGCGACGACATGTTCGGCGGCATGTCCAGCACACCTGTGGGCGACGACATGTTCGGCGGCATGTCCAGCACGCCGGCCGCACCGGAGGCGCCGGCGGAGGAGGACTTCTTGAACCTGAGCGAGGTGACGACGAGCACGGAGGAGAAGAAGTCGAGATGGACGATGCCGTTCGGGAAGAAGGGCGCGGCGAAGGAGGAGAAGAAGAAGGGCGGCTTCGGCTTCGCGTCGCTGAAGAGCGCGTTCGGAGGGAAGAGCAGCGGCGTGTTCCCCGCGACGGAGGTGCGATTGGCGAGCGAATGTGAGGCGTAGGAGATCGACTTCAGCGAGGGGATGAACTGTGAGGCGATGAAGCTGCTGTTCGACAACTGGAAGTACGCGGACACCTACAAGACGAAGATCAGGAGCTGGATCGCAGACGTGGTGGAGGGCCGTCCGATCACGGAGCTGCACAACAAGGGATTCAGCCTGAGCAACGTCAACGGGTTTGTGGCCGGAGGCTTCCGGAATTGCGTCGTCCCGCTGATGCGTCTGCGTCCCGACGTGAACGTGGTGTTCCAGGAGAACGAGGTGAAGAACGACACATACAACATTCGGTTGCAGGTGTTTTGAGTCGCGTGTTTGATGACAAAGACAAGTCGGAACAAAAGCACCCCAATTTTCAAAACAAGCATACAATCCGCTCATCACGCACAGGAATTGGGTCTCCTCCGCTTATAACGCCCGATTCTTTGTCACGGAATATCTCCACAAAGACATCATCCGCATGCAATTCAGCAACGAATATATCGGAGCAAGTGGAGGTGAAATCTACGGAAGGAGCGAGAATGCGCAGCAGCAGGTGATCACGGAGATGGGGGAGAGCTTCTACGAGTTTCTAAACACATTCAGCATTCAGGGTAACTTCGTGTACAGGTGGTTTTTTGCGATTGGGAAGTGAGTTGCAGAGATCAAATCGCCAAGCGCATTGCAAACGGCGAGAGAACACTGGACATCAACTTGGACGACTTTCAGGCGTTCGATCCGATGCACCAGGACATGTTCCAGCAGATGCCTGGCGTTTACCTGTCTATCGTGGGTTTTGGGTGAGGTGTTCACTCCAAGTTTGAGGAATCGGCAAAGAAGCTGTGCCAGGTGCTGCTCCCCACCGTTGAAGTGCCCGATCTGCAGTTGCTGTACTCCACGAGCCAAAACACCACGCCCATTCGCGAGATTAGTGTACTTTCAAATCGTCGTTGCTGAGGGCGTAGGCCGCTCACGTGAACAAACTGGTTCGTGTGCCGGGCATTGTCATCAGCGCCTCGCGCTCCCGCGCGTTTGTCCGCAAGCTCGTGTACCGGTGCGCGCGCTGCAGCACCATCGGCGATCCCATCTTCGTTTCTCCGATGCGCAAGGTGATGGTTCCCCGACAGTGTCCTCGGTATCCCGCACTCGTTGGTCCCTCATTCGCAGCATGGTGGAGAACGGCGCCGAGGGCGATCGTTGTCCGATGGATTCCAACTACATCGTGTCGAACCTCTGCGAGTTCGTCAACCAGCAGACGCTGAAGCTGCAGGAGTGTCCCGAGGACGTGCCGACCGGCGAGATGCCGCGCCACATCATCTGCATGATGGAGCGTTCCCTCGTGGATCGCATCATTCCGGGCACGCGCTGCTCGCTGGTGGGCTACATCGACACCTTCGACCAGACCCGCGTGGTGATTGCCGCATGGCGATGTGATGCATAGAAGGGCTCGAACGACCTTGCGCTGAAGGTGAGCTACATCCGCGTGCTGGGCGTGCACGTGGAGGAGAGCGGCATCGGCCGCGCCATCTCCACTTTCTCTCCCTCGGAAGAGGAATTGTTCCACACCCTGGCGTCCTCGCCCAACGTCTACGACCGCATCGTGAAGAGTATCGCGCCGGCGCTGAGCGGCGAGTACACCGTGGACATCAAGAAGGCGATCGCGTGCCTGCTGTTCTCGGGCTCGCGCAAGGTGCTGCCCGACCGCACGCGCATTCGCGGCGACATCAACGTGCTTCTGATGGGCGACCCGTCCACCGCCAAGTCCCAGTTCCTGAAGTTCGTGGAGAAGGTGGCGCCCGTGGGCGTGTACACGTCCGGCAAGGGCTCCTCCGCCGCCGGCCTGACTGCCAGCGTGGTGCAAGATGCGAGAGTGGGTGTGGAGTGTGGTGGTGAGAATCAGGGCGATTTCTACCTGGAGGGCGGCGCGATGGTACTGGCGGACGGCGGCGTAGTGTGCATCGATGAGTTCGACAAGATGCACGAGAACGACCGCGTGGCCATCCACGAGGTCGAATTGTGGGGGCCCCCTCACGCGTAGGCGATGGAGCAGCAGACGATCTCGATCGCGAAGGCGGGCATCACGACGGTGTTGAACAGTCGTTGCTCGGTGCTGGCGGCGGCGAACCCCATCTACGGGCGTTACGACGACACGCGATCGGCCAGCGAGAACATCGACTTCTTGCCGTCGATTCTGTCGCGCTTCGACCTGATCTTCATCGTGCGCGACGTGCGTGACTACAACCGCGACATCGAGATGGCGAAGAGTGTGATGAACGTGCACGTGGCCTCGGGCAAGGAGGCGGCGGGCGGCGAGGACATCCCGATGGAGACGATGAAGCGGTACATTGCCTACTGCCGTGCCAAGTGCTCGCCGCGCCTCAGCGAGGAGGCGAGCGAGATCCTGAAGAACCACTACGTCGCCATCCGCGAGGACGTGCGCGCGCAGAGCCAGGCGGACGGCGCGTCGGCGGTGCCCATCTCGGTGCGTCAGCTGGAGGCCATCATTCGTATCGCCGAGGCGCTGGCGAAGATGCGGCTGTCGCCCGAGGCGACGGTGGAGGACGTGAACGAGGCGCTGCGGCTGTTCAAGGTGTCGACGCTGTCCGCGGCGAAGAGCGGCGTGGTGAGTGAGAGTGAGGAGAGGACGTGAGGCGTAGTCAGCGAGTCACTGCCGGCGGAGGTGAAGCGGCAGGTGGAGATGATCGAGGTGATGATCAAGTCGCGCGTGGCGGTCGGATCGCAGATCGCGCGCTCTCGTGTGATGAACTCACTTCGTGAGAGTGTAGGGATATGGAATGCGGGCTGAGGCGCAGGGGTACTCGTCCTTTTCAATCGAGAGAGCGCTGTCCACGCTGACGCGCAGAAGGGACTTTGATGAGAAGAACCAGGGCAAGATTCTTGTTCGTCTGAAATGAGGAAATGATATGTTTGTTTTGCCTGAAAGAAGCAAATACTGTGTTTGCTTTGCCCGAAAGAAGGAAATGACGTGTTCGCACCAATTACAAGATGGCTTCTCTCAACAACGTCAAGGAACGCGTTCTGGACGGTATCTTCTACGTCGTCGACGGATCCAAGTCCAACTGCCTGTTGAAGGGAGTGGTCTCCGGATTTGCGGGTAGCTGTCAATCTTCTCTGCGATCATAGGACTCGGAATGGGACTGTCGCTGGCCGTGTTTTTCGGTCCCTTCGAGGGCTGCCACGGCGATCTCCCCGGAAACACGATGAAGGAGCGATTGGCCTACGCCAGCAAGCAGACAGTCAAGTGCACGTGGCGACGGGCGAAGACGTTGGGTGGAGTGGGCACTAAACCAGAGTGTTATTCATAGAGCTTCGGTGCACTGGGAGTGATCCTCTCTGCGGGCAACTGCTATTTGGCAAAGCTGCGCGGGAAGGACGACAAGTGGAACTCGACCATCTCGGGAGCCGTGGCCGGCGCTGCGTGGGGAGGCATATCGTGTCGCAGCCTTCCGTTCCGAGGTGAGAGCGCGTGGAGAAAGTGATGAGCAGAAATGGCGAAGACCTCCTTCTACAGCGCCGTCGGCTTCGTGGTGTTCGGGTGGGTGATCGACTACGTGATCGACTCCTTCCAGGAGCAGGCCGCGTGGACAAGTCCGTTTAGAACAAAGCACTCCATTTAGAACCTGTTTGTGGCAAACGCACGAGCGTTTAGTAATCCGTTCCCCACGAGAACACCTCCTTCGAGTCCGACTTCAGCATCAGCGTGTGCTCCCACTGGGACACGTAGGAGCCCTTGGAGTCGCACAGCGGCAAGTACTCCCTCACGACGCCCTGGTCCACGAGGCTGCGCAGGCCCGCGTGGTACATCTTCTGCTGACCTTGATTGCCGTTCACGGCGAAGGAGCCGCCGTCCTCGCGCACCAGCCAGCGCGGGCAGAAGGGCAGCGTGCCGAAGGTCTTCTTGATGTGGCTCAGCAACTTGCGTGCAGATTGCATGCGCAGATCGGCGTACATGTCGGGAACGAGCGCGTAGTGACTGCCCTCGCCGTTCTCCATCACCATGCCCTGGCCGGTGGAGGCGAAGGTCTCGATGGCGTACACCTCGCCCTCCTCCATCTTCGCCGAGCTGTCATCTTCGCGTCAAACGCCACGCTCACACCCACCCTTGCACAGCGGCACGGACTTGCCCGCGTGGATGCAGCCCTTGCTCACCGTGTGACCGCTCAGGTTGCGCACCGGCTGAACTACGGATGAGCCGACCACTGAACGTGCGACTGGGGTAGGTAATGCCGTTGATCTCCACCTCGTGCGAGCAGATGATCTCCTCGATCATGCCGCCGATCTCGCCCAGACGCGCGTCCACGCCCGCCGCCTTGATGCCGGCGTAGGTGGCCTCCTTCGACGCCATCAGCAATTCGTCGTACTGCGGGTCGAAGGCGATGGTGATGGCACAGTCGATGATGTAGCCTGGCGGTCACTTCCATCCAATAGCATCACCGTTCACCTCCGTGCCAAAATCGAACTTCATCACATCGCTCTCCTTCAGCACCGTGTCGTCGCCGGGGTTGGGCGTGTAGTGCGCGGCGCAGTGGTTCAGCGAGCAGCCTGTGGGGAAGCCCATGCCGGCGTTGGGGCCATTCTCGCCGATGATGTGGCGGATGTGGTCCTCCAGGTCGCAGCAGACGTCGTAGAGCTTCACGCCCGGCTTGATCTTGGACTGGATGTAGGAGCGAGCCTCGCGATGCACCTCAGCGGCCTTGCGGTAGCTCTTGACCTCCTCCTCCACAATCATGTCTCTGCGCTTTCCCTCCTCACTACGGGTGAAGCGCGTGGGTGAAAGCAACATCGTAACGCGATCACGCGTGTCCGTCTCGAAGTAGTAGTCGACTCTGCCCGGAGGATAGCACTTGCCGAAAATGGAATCCAACTAGCCGTGAAGCAGGCACAGAGCACGAACAGGAGTCTCCAAGTCGGCAGTCTGGCCGGACTTCACATACCAGTCCACGAATCCGCCGAGGCAGCGCTGCGTCGGCTTAATGGAACCTAGGAATGAGGAGCCGAACGAATACCCTGCCAGTGACCTTCTTCTTGGACTTCTTCTTCTTCTTTTTCTTCTTCTCGGATTCCTTGTTTGCGTCCATGTTGTTGTCCGAATCCGGCTCCTCTCTTTCCTCTTCCACCTTCTTCTCGGCCTCAGCAACCACCACAGGCTTCTCTTCCACCTGCTCTTCCGCAGGGACCACCTTTTCCGCTTCCGACATTCAGTACTCGAGCAAAAAATGAGACTGTCACCAGACGGGCGTTTCACTCACACCACACGCGTCTCCAAGCGAGTTCAACAAACACACAAAGCGTATCAGCAATAAAAGAAAACACGGATCCGAAGCAACTCTACCATTGCTCTTGAATGGCTTACCCCATTACCCCTTTATGGTGGCAGAAAAGATACATCGTGTGGTACTACACCACCACAACCGTGTTGGGCTGCGACTCTAACAATGGCGCTTCCGTCGCCTGCTTCCTCGACGACATAGCGTGCCTCGCTATGCAGTTCGTCTTCCGAATAATCCACAAGATGCCGAACAGGACCAACTCGAGCGCGATGGGAATACCCATGGAGAGCAGGTGGTTGCCACCGGTGATGCCCATGATGATGTACCCCACGAGGGACAGAATGGCCACGGTGGTGGCGTACACGGCCTCCGTCTTGACGTGGATAATGTACTGGCAGCGAATGCAGGAGCTCACGAGCACCGTGTTGTCGCAGATCGGCGAGATGTTGTCTCCGTAGACGGATCCGCACAAACAGGCCGAGATGCACGGCACGAGCAATCGGATGTCCGTCTGCTTGCATATGTTGCACACGATGGGGATCAGCACGGAGAAGCCGGCCCAGGTTGTGCCGAGGGCGAAGGTGAGGAGCGCTCCGACCAGGAAGATGACCGTGGGAACGATTGCCAGTGGAAGCGAGCACTTCACGATGAAATCGCCAACGTACTCGCCGGTCTTGAGAAGACTGCCGCTCACGCCGCCGATGGTCCACGCCAGCACCAGAATCAGGAATGTGTCGATCATGCTCTTCATGCCCTGTTTCGTCTCCTCCATGAACTCGAGGAAGGTCATCAGCTTGCGCGGGACGTAGAGGACGAGCGAAAAGAGCAGCGTGACGAATGACGCGTAGGTGATGGCTTGTCCCGTGTCGCTGTCCGCAAAGATCTGCTGGATCGGCTTCTTTCCCGAAAAGCCACCACCGAGGTACACCATGAACAGAACGGAGAAGAAGATCAGAACGAGGATGGGAAGAACCAAGTCGAGCACCTTGCCGTCTCCCATTTCCGACTCTTTCGTCTCCTCCCTTATCACCATCACGGAACCGTCGTTAGCCGATTCGCCCTTGATCGCGTTCTCCTCGTACGTCGTCATGCCGCCGACATCAATTCCACTGAAGGTAGTGAACAGAATGAGAAGGAAGCACAGGACGGGGTAGATGTTGTAGGAAATGGCTCCGAGGAAGACGTTGAACGGTTTCTTGATGCCGCAGTCCCCGATCTGCGTAATGACCACCGCCGCCCAGCTGGAAATGGGGATCAGAATGCACATGCTCCCGGCCATGGTGTGGATCACGTAGGCCGACTTCGGCTTGGACACCTGGTTTCTGTCCAGCACCACGCGCATCACTGCGCTGACGGTGATGATGCTGAAGTAGTCGTCCAGGAAAAGCGTGCTGGCGATAAGAAACGTGAAGAATATCGCTGACTTGCGGCCCTTCACGATCTTCGCGGACCATTCTCCAAAGGCCCTCGTTCCGCCCGCCTTCGACATCAGCTGCACCAGCGAGCCCATCAAGAACATGAAAAGACACATGTACATGTTGGACGAAACGCGAGAGCCCAGAATGTCAAACAACACCTGCACGATATCCACGATCCCGCGGTGCGTCTTCACGACGTAAATCGTGGCCGCGAGGAGAATACCCATGAGCAGGGAGATGATGACCTCCTTGGTGGCAAGAGCGAGAATCATCGTCACCAATGGCGGCAATAAAGACAGCCATCCCACATCCGCTGGTTCGTAGGCCCCGAGCATCGTTCCGGAGAGAGAAATGTTGCTTCAATAATGGGGCATCCGCGGATGCTATTCTGATTGGATGAACCAGTTATCGAAAGGGGTTCTCCTTTTCCTGACTTGATTACCCGTTTTGTCTATCCCTTTTACCTACGGCGGTGAAGAGTACACAGCGGTAGATTGATGAGGACGCCGTGACGACACAATTGTGTGCCTCAGCCCACACCTCAAGACACAATCCAACAAACAACCCAAATTGATCAGACCTTCCGCTTCTTGTCACTCTTGCTCTCCTTCTCCCCGCTGCGCTTCACGCTCTTCGTCTTCGTCTTCTCCTCCTCCACCTGCTCGTCCTCGAACGGGTGCGGCGACAGGATCGACAGGATCAGCTCCTTGCGGAAGCCCTTCATTTCCTGCACGTGGATGCCCACGGTGACTGGCTGGAAGGTCTCCAGCGTGTCCGTCTTGTCGTGCACGTTCGTGAGCACGCAGGTCTCTGGATCAAAGTCGAAGTCGTTGTTGTAGTTGTGATTCAGCGCGTTCTTCTACGCCTCATCGTCCGCGTCCATTCCCACCTTGTTCGTGTTGTTGATGTACACCATGCCCTCGATGCCGTACTTGGGCACCCACACCTTCACGCCGTTCTTCTTGCACATCATGATCACGCCCGTCGCCTTCTCGTTCTTGTTGTTGAAGAACAGGATGGTGAACAGCTCCACCGAATCGCGACCCGCCATCTGCGCGTTGTAGTGTCGGAAGTTCATAATCTACTCCTCAGCCTCCACACACTCCGCCACCTCCGTCGCCGAGGTCATGAAGTCCTTCTGCCGGTACTCCTCCGGCAGGGGCGCGTAGCCCTCCGCAGCCGCCAACAAGCGATGCACCATGTCATCGGCGTAGCGGCGAATGGGCGACGTGAAGTGCGTGTAGATGGGCGCGGCGAGACCGTAGTGGTAGAACAGCTCGGGCGGGACCTCGCCCGCAGGGAAGTACACGGCCTGGGTCATGCAGCGCGTGGTGAGAATGCGCAGCAGCCGATTGAAGTAGGGGTGGTCGGGAAGCACCGCCTTGTCCAGCGAGTCCGCCAGCTCCTTGTTGCTGTCCACGTTCAGCTCGAACTACGCTTCAGTCCGCGTCGCCGCGCCCACGCCCGCGTGCTTCGCCACCTTCACCAGGTTGTCGAACCGCGCTCTAGTCATCACATCTCGCCACCTTCACGACTTGTCCGGCACGGGGTGGCGTCGCAGAATCGCCAGCTTCGGGTACGCGTCGACGATGCGCTTGGCGACCAGACAGTTGCCCAGCAACATAAACTCCTCCACCAGGCTGTTCGTGTCCTTCAGCTTGTAGCTGTCCATCGATAGCGGGTCGTTCTTCTCGTCGTCCAGCTGGAACCGCACCTCCGGCGAGCTCAGCGTCAGCGCGCCCGCCTGGATGCGCTTCGCCTTCAGCTTCTTCGACAGCATGAACAGCAGGTGAATGCCGTGTCCGATCTCCGACGCGTCGTCGCCGCGGTCCAGATAATCCTGCGCCTGTGCGTACCTACCCTTCACCCAACCCCCATCGCACACGTCATCGCCTGCTTCGACCGGATGATCGTCTTCACGAAGCGTTGTTTCACCACCTCTGCATCGTGTGTCATCTCCGCGATCACGCTGAACGCGAAGCGGTCCTCGCCGCCCACCAGCGAGCACAAATTCTCCGTCAGCAGCTTTGGCAACATGTCCAGACGACGGTCCACCAAATATGTCGACGTCGAGCGGTTCCGAGCCTACCTATAATCCTCCCGATTTCTGTCGCACCTCCTTGTCGAGCGCGGAGTTGTGCTTCATGTAGTATGTCACGTCGGCGATGTGAATACCCACCTCGATGTTCCCGTTCGGCAGGTCGCGTGCGTGCAGTGCGTCATCGATATCCTTGCAGCCCGGCGGGTCGATCGACACGATGCACACCTTCCCGCGGAGGTCCTACCACTCAAAAACGGGGGGTGCCCCCACCTCGCGGCCGCGCGCGTTCTCCTCGGTGATGCGCCAGTCACTCGGCGGCAGGCAATCCAACACCTCCTTCGAGAACACGTTGGGCGGGATCTCGTGTTCCAGCAGCAGCACTTGCGTCTCCACCTCGCGGTCGCCGATCTCGCCGAGTGTCCTACGCGTGACCCCCACGACGCACCCTCACTTGGTGTAGTGGCCAATGGGGTAGTTGCTGGTCACCGGCCAGTCGTTGATCACCACCACGATGCGCTTGTTCACCAGCTTCTCGTACTGGCTCGTCTTGATGCGGATGCGCGGCACGCGCCGGTTCACCGGGTCGAACAGGCAGTAGCTGCCCGCGAACGCACCCGTCAGCGGCTCGATCGACCCACAGTACGGCTTCCAGTTGCGCTTCGCGATCGCCACCACGCGGCCCGTGATCTGCTTCTCGCCTGTGTTCTCCGCACCGCCATTTCCATTTCCATTTCCATTTCCATTTCCATTTCCCGCCATTCCTTCATTTCCCACCACATTGTCGCCGGGCACGTCGTCGTCGTGGTCGTTCAGGACCAGAAGCTCCGACTCGGCTTTCCACGCCTGCTTCGGGTAGATCTCGATCACTACCTGATCGCCGTCCACCGCGCGGTTGATGTCCAGCTTGCCCTGGATCAGCACCGCCTTCTCTTCGCCATTCATCTACGCCTAAGTCGGAGGGGGAGCATCGCACATGCAGATTCACACGACCCTCGCGGATGTTGTCCTGGTTGGCGTGGAAGGTGCCCTTGAACAGACAGCCCGCGTCAATGCCCTCGCGCACCGTCTCGTCATCGAGGTAATTGAAGTAGATCACACCCTCGCCACGCTCCTTCGTCAGGTTGTACATGCGACGCTTGGAATCGTACTAAGCCAATGAGCACGAGACAGCGCACGTACGATCTCCGTGGGCGCCGAATCGGCTTCCGTCTCCATTCCGTCTTTCTTGCTCTCCGCGTTTTCGATGGAAATCAGGTTGAGGTGGTCCTCCAGCTCAGGGTAGTTTTTCTTCAGATCCTCCACGAACTGCCGATTACCAGCACTTTCTATCCCTACCTTCTTTATCGTGACGCACTCCATCTTTCCGTCTTCGAGGTATCGTTCCTGCAGGCAGGTGTTGTTGGTCACCAGCAACGTGTGGAGACCCAGGCTCTGAACGTTACTCTCACTCGGCTCTCTTCTACGCTGAAGTGCTCGTTGAAATACTGCACGGCCGCAACAACGAGGCGCTCATTGTAGTCGTCCTCGCTCTCCTCCATCCTCCGATCCACTAGGCATGATTTATCAATAACACAACGCACCGTAAGTGTGCTCGAAGTTTTGGTTGGCGAAAAGGACAAAGCGCTTTGAAGAATTGCGGAGCAGGTTGCCGATTTGGTTGAAAACAGACAGGTTGCGCTTGCGCACCTCTAAAAGAACGGACTGGAGAATGATGACGTCGCACAGTGGCGGAATCTCCTGCTGGAGGAGGTCGCTCTGGTTGACCAGCACCTCTGCGTCCATGATCAAATATTGGTGATTGTAGGGCTTCGCGGAGAGCATAATCTTGCCCTCTCCCTCCGAAACGCACATGTCGCACGCTTCCGAGTTGCAACTCATCTCGTCTCTTATGTACATCTCCTACGAGCGATTAAAAGAGAGTACGGTGCCGTCCTACCCTCACAACGCGCATCACCTTTCCCTTCCTCGTCTTCACATTCACCAGGTAAGAGCGATTCATTTGCACCGTTCCTATGCAAAGACGACTGGTTGGAAAACAATTGTTCTCCTTCTCACGGGAGTTTCACTCCTCAGCCGAAGAAGTCAATTCTCCACTGCATTGTTCTATGCAGTATATTACATCCTCTGAAGACACCAGACCGAGATTTGTTCCAACACAATCGCCATGACCAAGTTCCAACAAACAGGGAATAGAATACATTACTTCCGTCCCGACGGCTTCGATCGCTTCCTCCCTCTCGAAGCAATGGCCTTCAGCACCGGCTTCTCCTTTTCCGCCTCCTTCTTCTCCTTCACCACCTTCTCCTTCATCAGCGCAGCTCGGAATGCTGCAAACACACGCACGTAATTGCGTTCCGGCTCCTTCTCCTTCTCCTTCATCGCCGCCGTCAGCGCCTCTCTCACATCCTCGTCGTACCCCTCCACGCTCTATCCCTCACCCACGCTCCCCATTCCCACCTTGTCCAGATCCTCCAGCAAGTACCCTCTCGCCTCCTTCGTCAGCTTTGGCACGAACGGCAGCAGCGCCTCGTAGAACTCCACGATCTCCGTGCTGCGCGCCGTCGCCACGAACTGCACGCACTCCTACGCCTCACTCTATCATAACTCTTCCACGCGCATCATCTCGAACAGCGCCACCAGCAGCTCGTAGTTCAGCTGCACGCCCAGTAGCGCCGCCAGCCGCCGCGACACGCCCAGAAAGTGCTCGTACAGGCACTCCGCGTTCTTCGCCTCCTCCACCACCACGCGCTTGCCCTTCTTGTGCATGGTGAAGGCATACTGCAGCGCGTCCTGCACCAGGTGGCAAAACACCTTCGCGTCCTTCTCGCGCAGCGCGCGCAGCAACTCCTTGCACATGCCCGTCGCCACCTCGCCGTAGTCCGTCAGGAAGAACAGCAGCGCCGCGGGCAGCACCGTCGCCGCGTGGGCCACCGAGCAGTGGTATAGCGGCGTCAGCACCTTCTTCACCCACGCCTGCTGCGCCGAGCGCTGCTCCTCCGCCTCCTCGCCCGCCGCGCAGTCCTCGTCCATGGAACCCAGCAGCAGCAACAAGGATAAATCGCCGAACGTCTGCGCCACCTGTTCCGTGATCAGCGCGTCGCCCACGGGAATCAGCAGGTCGCTCACCATCGTCGCGTACTGCAGCAGCACCTCGCGCCGCCGCTTGTTCGCGCGGACCGTCGCCTGCGAGCTCTCCACCAGCACGCGCAGGTCCTCCTGCACCGCCGCCACCCACGCGCCCACCCGCGCGTTCTAGTCTTCATTGCCCACACCCACACTCACCACGTCCTCCAGACTTGGCGGTGCACTTGATGCACCTGCTGTGCTCGATGGCGTACCCGACGCACTCGATGCGCCTGACGCACCTGCAGGACTCTTGGCGGCGAGGAGACGGTAGAGCAGGCCCAGTTGCTGGAAGCGGCGGCAGAAGAAGCGCAGCTCCACCGAGACATCGTCTACACTCACACGCACTCACCGCACCCACCACTCCGCGAGTTCGCCACGTCCAGCAGCAGCACCTCCACCGTGCCCGCCACGTTCGCCGCGTCCAGCGCTGCCGTCTCGTCCTGGTAGCACAGCAGGTTGCACAGCTGGCCCAGCTCGCCGCAGAGCGGCTCCAACCGCTCCGCCAGCGCGGGCTCCATCGCCTCCTCCTTCAGCGCCGTCAGCTCCAGCATCAGCCCGTCGTATCGCTGGCTCCACGCCGCTGCGATGCGCGCGCAGGCCTCGTGCAGCAGCCGTGCGATGGAGGCGTCCGTGCCCGCCTTCTCGATCACGTGGATGTGCGTGAGCGTGTTGAGAATGCGGTTACCGAAGACGCTGTCGCCCTCCTTCTCGAACAGGGAGAGAAGGAGTGAGGCGATGGCCGAAATCGAGGCGAAATCCGGAAACTGCAAAAACTCGATGATTTCGACGAGCGGCCGATACACGGCGGAATCGGTCTTGTAGGTGGTGACGAGCTCCGCAATGTGAGGGACCACAATCTCGTTCATCTTCGCGTAGAAGGCTCCCTCTTCTTGATTATCATGGAACAACTGCACAGTCGCCTTCAGCAGCACCGCCAGGAGCGTCAGCTGGCGCAGCGTGAGCCCCAGCTCCTGTCGCTGCTTCGACAGCAGGCTCGCCATCTCCTCCACGTTCAGCACCTTCTCGTTCTCCTCGTTCACCAGCGTCGCGCCCGCGCCCGCGCAGTTGCGCACGAAGAAGTACACGTGGTTTACCTCCTGCGCGTCCGCCGCGAACTCCTCCAAGTACTCCAGCACGCGGATCAGAACCTGCGTGTTCTCCGGAACGCTCGACTTCTTCCCGCCAAGTGGCTTCGTCAGCCGGTATTTGTGCAGGTAGTGAAACGCCCGGTTGCCAATGTTACGGTCCGCGTCGATCGCCAGCTCGAACACCAGACCGTCCTCGTCGCCCGAAATCAGCCCGATTTCTGCGTCTCACTTTTCCCGCCAAGTCCCACCTCGCATCGCGTCGATCAGCGAAACGACCGCCATAATCACCACCGGCTGCGTGTCTCGCGACATGAACAGAATGCGCGCCTTGTACCGCCGCACCACTTCGCGCACCACTTCATTTCCCTCCTCTTCTCGAACGCTACATCTCATCCGCCTCCACGTCCCTCACAGCGCGATCAGCTGACGCACCGCCTCCAGCCGCACGGCGCCGTCCGTGTCGCCCAGCGCAGTTCCCACGTACTTCAAATAGTCATCGGTCAGGTAGGCGCTGTTACAGTGGGTCAACACGCCGATCATCACCACGCACAGCAGGCGCGTCGGCGCGAACACGTCGCGGACGCGGTGCGACAGCACCTGGATGTACAGTTGTTCTTGCAGATCATGGCACTCCTGCGCGAGGCTCTGAAACGAAGCGTTCTTACGTTTGGACTGCGCCAGCGCCTCGCGCGCCTCCTTCTCCGCCTCCATCACGCCTTGAGCAATGGACAACACGCAGGCCGTAGCCACGAACCGCAGGTTGCGGTGACTAGAGATGATGCGAATCGCGCGACTCCACTTGTAGGTGGTCAGCTCCAACAGCAGCTCCAGCAGGCGGTGCGCAGTCTCCTCGCGGTAATCGAAGAAGTTTCGGCCGATGCCCACCCAGAATGCCGCATTGCGGCGGAACTGCACGGAGTACTGCAACTTGGCGGCCGATCGCTTGGAGAAGGTTTTGAAGGGCAGCAGATGGTTCTATCGGTGAGGAGAACGAGAGAATGCGACATCCTGCGAATCGAGGATCAAATCGGATAGGGAGAGAGACGTAATGGGTTTATTCGTCTTCACCTCCTCCTTCAGCTTCAGATCGCTCAGATACAGGATGAGGGCGATGAGCCTGATTCCCGACTTGCTCTTCGCTTTCTATGCTTTGATGTTGTCAAACCAGTCAAACCTTCAGGTCCTTCACAGTGTCGGCGATCAATGCCTCCACGCTACCGCGGTCGCGGTAGAGGGCCAGAAACAGCGAGTAGCACTCGTTGGAGACAATTTCCTCGGGGTATTGCACGACCCGCTTTGTCGTCCTTCTTCGCTTTTCCGCCAATGGAGTCGCATCCGCGTCCTCCTCGAGCTGACCCAGAGAAATGGAGGGCTCTTCTTCCGCGCCTGCCAGTTTGGTCTACGCGGAATCACACGAGCACTTCCGCCTACGACAATACTGTCTTCCTCTACCTCCATAGGCGCGGCCTCTTCGAGTGTATCTACCATCAGGGACTCCTCTCCCTCCCTTGGCAGTTCCAGCGTCTATTCAAATCATAAGTGGCACGGCGGCACTACCTCGTCCTGTGCAATGATTTCGTCCATGTTTCTGCAAGTGAACGACAATCCCAAACCACTACTGATTCGCCTTCGCGGGTTTGCTCGCCGCAGACTGCCTTTTCGTTTTCTTCGTCCTAGCCATCGCGTCTGCCCGGAAAAGAAAAAAGATGGCACCCGAGCCTGTTTTTGGCGGGCTTCTTCGTCGCCCAAAAGGGCTGATTTCGATTGAAAGGAGGTGATGAACCAAAAATTGGAAACCCGAACGAAAGGACGTCAGGCTCACGTATGTGTATCATTTGTTTCAGTTGCCAGCTAGTTGTATCTCACCAAACGGTCATTGGTACAACGTTGACACCCTCGACAAGGACTAACGGCAGTTTCCTCCTGAAAACTCCCTCCTCGATTACGGCGACTCCTTTCCATTATGGGTTGTGTCCCTTCGTTCCTTCGTTGTTTCATTAGTATAGTGAATTGCAGCTTGAAATACTCAATCCAATCCAATGAAGAAAAGCAGTGATCGCTGTGGCCGGCTCATTCTATCTCTGTTGCCAGCCGCGCATTCCCCAATGTCTGCAGTAGAGAGACTGCTATACTCCGTTCCGGTGTTATTTCTGCCTGACGAGTAGGTACTGTCGCAGTACTATACGGCGATGAAAACGAGGTTACAGTATCGCCCCAAGTGGGTAAAGAACGTGTTCATGGGCCTCGTTTGGACAGCGCCCATCTTCCTGTTACTGGGTTTGCTCCTCTGTCTCGGCTCATTCGCGTAGAATCCGTGACGATGGACGACGCAAACGCCCATTTCCGGTTCCACTCCTCGGTATTCCAGTTGGGAGTGATTGAGACGATCCTGCTGCTTTTAGCGAGTTTGAAGTCTCCGGGATACTGCGCCGATATGGAGGGTGAAGAGGACGTGGAGAAGGCCTCCCTCCTTAACAAAACGAGCAACCCGGGGGTGCAGCGGGGTTCGGTTTGCAAGCAGTGCGGGATCAAGAGGCCGCTGCGCAGCTGCCACTGCTCGCACTGCGATCGCTGCGTCGTCCGTTTTGATCACCACGACGTCGTCATCAACAACTGCGTTGGCTACGGCAACCAGCACTACTTCCTTCTGTTCCTCCTCTTCGCCCTCCTGTCCTCCGGCACGGCTCTCTTCTTGTTCTTCGTCGCCGACGGCAGTTCCCACTCCTTCGCTGCCAAGCTGTACGCGTTTGTTCGTTATGTCGTGCTGGTGAGGATGGAGAGGGGGAGTGAGGATTAGTCCGCGAAAGTGGTCTACTGCGTGGTGAGTCTCAAGGAAATGATACCGAGCGTGATTGACAACCTCACGCACTACGAGTCCGTGAATTCCTACAAGATCGGCTATCTGAAGTGCGCTCTGCCGCGTCGCGCTCACCGCGTAGAGACGACAACTTCCGCTTTTTCAACCCCTTCAACCAGGGCGTGATGAAGAACATTGCCGAATTCTTCCACCTCTCGACGGACTGGTAATACTCATACTCTCTCCTCAATTGCAGGATGCGCACGCACTACTACTGCCTGATGGACATCCCCAACCACCCGCTGCGCGTGAAGGGTCTGGAGTACCTCCAGCAGAAGGGCGGCCAGGAGGAGAAGAAGGACGCGAAGATGGAGATCTGCACCTGCCCGAAGTGCGGCATCCAGCTGTACCGCCCCAGCGGAGCCACCACGCTCCAGTGCACCTGCGGGTATGTCTTTTCTGTGAAATTGTCCTCTGTTTGACAAACACGCCAAGTTACAGTTCGCTCTCCGTATCCTCCATTATCCGCTTGTCCACCTTGTTCATAAAGGACTGAATCGCGTTCATCGTCGGCTGCATCGCGTGGCTGTCGAACAGCAGCGTCTTCGCGTGGCACTGCTCGATGTACCGGTGCACCGCCTCCAGCTGCGCGCTGAACCACTTCCGCTCCTCCTCCGACGTGTGCCGCATGAAGTCCTCCTCGTCCATGCTCACCTCCGCGTCGTACATCACGCTCTCCATCTCGTTCAGCGCCTGCTGCTCCCGCAGCGTCTTCTCGTCGCGATACTTCATCTCCTTCAGTCTACCGCTCACTCACACCACACGCCTGCACTTCCGACGACTCTCTCTTACCTCCGCCTCGCTCATGGGCAGCACGCTCAGGTTGTCCACCACCGCCGTCACGCGCAGCGGGTCCGTGCGCGTCTATCCATCACGCCTCCTCCTCACACCCACTCGCCCGCGCAACGCTGCCATCGGGTCGCCCATACCGTAGCGGTAGAACGGACTGTAGTATCGCCGCTGGTACGCGATTCGATCTACCCCTCACCACCCCCATTATTCCAAACCCTCCTGCGAGATGTACCGCGACACCAGCTCCGCCTTCTTCAGTCGCACCAGCCCGTTGCTGTCCAGCACGAACGTCAGCGTCACGTTGGACTCGATGTGGTTCTCGATGCGCGCGATCGTCGTCCGCACGTCGTTCACTACGTACTCCGCGATCGTCGGACTACGCCTTACCCCGCCGCGCCGTGCCCACATCAGGTTCGACCCCTGCGCGCTGTACGGGTCGCGCCGATAGTGCACCAGCACGCGGAAGTCGGCGCGCACCGGCAGCGTCAGACTGCGCTCCTTCTCGTAGCCGTCCTTGCCCGCGAACAGCGCGTAGCTGGGCGTGTGGCCGCCGTTCACCGCGATGTAGTCTGCCTGTGAAACGAAGTGATTACACCCACCCGTCTCCTCCTCGCCGAACTGCAGCGGCAACGGCTCGGACCGGTACAGCGTCGCGTAGAGCGGAAACGTGGGGATATCCCACACCTGCTCCAGCTTGTTGCGCGCGAACTTGCTGCCCGAGCCGTAGTAAATGCAGCCCAGCGCCGCGCTCTCGTCGCCGTTCAGGTTCGCCAGCACGGGGAAGGACCCGAGCATCTGCTGAAGCGCGCTCTTAATCGCGGGAATGCGCGCGGACCCGCCCACCAGCTGCAGCTCCGAAAAATCACTCTATTTCGTGAAAGCCGCCCCGAAGACGCACAAGAGGCCGATTCATCTTTTCCAGCAGCGATTCGATTGGATGCACCAGTTTGTCGACGAGCGTGACGCACTCCTCCTCGAACTCCTCGCGCGTCAGCGTGAACAGCACGTCGTGGCCCTGGTACAGGTTCGGCTCGCTGATGATCACCTCGCGATTCGCGCTCAACACCTCCTTGTACTTGCGGCTGCTCTGTCGCAGGCGCGCCATCGTCTTGGGGTCCCTCCGAGGGTCCTCGCGGTACTGCCTCTCGTAGTGATCGGCGATGATGGCAGAAATGACCGCCGTGAAGTCGTCGCCGCCAACGTCCACAGACTCCTTCCCCAACACCACCACGGAACGCTTCAGAATGCCGTCCTCCTTCTTCGTCTCGATGTCCACGGCATTCACCTCCGTGTACCGCCCGCCGATGTCCATGAAGAGGAGGCGCTTGAAGCCGTCGGGCGCGCGCGTCATGGCGTAGGTCACGGCACTGGCGGTCGTTTGATCGATCATGGCCAGCACGTTGATGTTCACCAGCTTCGCGGCGTCGACGAGGGCCTGGCGCTGGTGCTGGGTGAACGTGGACGGCACGGAAATCACGACGTCTCTCCCAGTCTCGCCGTACTCCTTCGCAACGACCGATACGATGTAGTCCAGCACCATGCCGTTCAGCTCCTCTGCCGTCACCTCGGTGATGTCCGGAAAGCCGCTCCCCGGAAGAAGTCGCATCGCCCACGTGTTTCGGTCCGTAAGCACGAACTCGTAGGGAAAGCCGCGCTGCTGGTAGGAGGCCGGGACGCCGGATTCGGCTCCCTGGCCAAGGATCTCGTTCATCTCGGTGAACACATGCTCGGGCTTCAGCACGATGGAACCCTCCGCGTTGTTTCCGAAGGCGCGCATGTCTTCTCCGAAGAAGACGGAGTTCTCGATCTTGCGCTTTCCGCTCGGATCGAGTACGATCGTTGGGGGTTGGTTAAAGGGCTGGTAGGCCACCTTGATGAACTGTGATCCGAAATCGATTCCAATAATGTATCCAAATGATAGCGATATGAGAAGCAATGCGAATAAGTTGTGCATTCTCTAGGAAAAAGTGAGAAGGAGTTTGGAAAAAGACAGTTTCCAGAAACCCCAAAAATGATTTGGCTGAAATGCACTCTTCGTCACGCCTTCAGGAGGGATGGAATCGTGCTCAAAGGACTCTTCAACGGTGGAATGGGGGTGTAGCGTGTTTTCGTGGTGCCCCTCATCTGTTTTCTCACTGGTACCTTACCAATTAGTTATGCGATGAGTATGAAGGTGGAGGGACCTTCCCTGTCAACATGATCAAAGGAGTCGTACTTTGATCCTTCCCTGCTTCTAATCGATGTGCACAAACACAGCAACACATATAGACTATAACGACGCACATCACTACGCACTCTTCTCCTTCATCATTGGCACCCACTATGCGTTATTTTACTCTCTGAGTAGCACATTCTTCCTGCGCTGGTTCAACATGTTCATGATCATGAGAGGACCCACTACGCAATCACCCCCACATCCCAACCGCACGAGGAATGTAGAGAAGCAAGTAGAACACCGAAACCAGGTAGTAGTTGAACACGAAGTTCCACGCGTTCGGAAGCTCCCAGGAGAAGAGATGGGTTCGCTTGATGAAGGGAAGCGAGTGGTAGATGGTCAGAATCTCACCACTGATTCCCGTCGGGTACAAAACCAGGAAGAGGTTGTACCGGAGGAACAGCAGCCACCTCGGCATCGGCGCGTTGATGAGCTTGACGAGGTAGAAGAGGTAGCGAGGCACTTCCACAAGGGACCAACTACGCATCATCCGAGTTCATTAATTGGACCTCAGCACCATGAGTTTCACGCCGAAAGACTCCTGGACGTCCGGACAGGCATTCGCATATCCCCATGTGAGGGCAACGCGTGAAAAGACTACAGCGATTACAGCACATGAAAAGGACGCACCCTGTACGGTGGTCGTCATGACCGGAGAATGGACCAGTCCGAGTATCGCGTGCACAATCTCCATAACGGCTGCCGTCTGCACGACCTTCAACTTGCTGCCGACAATCTCCCAGAAGGAGCCCACTCTATTCGTCACCCGTTTCCAGCCCTGCGCCTACTCCAGCCAGTAGTAGGCAAAGATGGCATACCAAATCCATATCCAGCCCGCCATGGACGCCGCATTGTAGAGGACGAGGTAGTCTACGCGTTACTTCGCCCCTCGTTGAAGCACAGTGAACCAGAGGAGAACTTTCCTTGGACATAATCGAAAAATGTGGCAGCCGAGTGACAATGACGTCATCCGATTTGACATGACGATGCGATGCGTCTTCGATCCGACGTTACAGCGCATGTGCATTTCTTTTGCTCTTTCTGTTGACAATCGTCTCCGTTGCGTTTTCAGCACTGCAGTTGAATTCTTATTTCCTTTTGTGATGTCGTTGTGTTCCAACATGTAGGCATTCGCCATTCCTAAGAGAAACTCGCTTTCGTGCACGATCATTCACCATCGCCTTTTTCCTTATGCAACAGCACCCTGCAATAGCATCAACAAACACTTCTTATGGGCACTTTTTATCAACAATCTGCAGTCCATGCTCCTCATACTCTGCTCTAGTCATCGCAAACTCTACGCGTCATTCCACGCTTCTTCACACACCCGAAAACGAGCTTAGCGAGCCCAAAATGCTGCCTCCCAGATAGGAGCTCGTCCTGCATTCCTCATCGGGAATGGGAGCCAGTCGCGCCGCCTACTCTTCATCTCGCAGTAAGACCAAAACTCCGTTCGACATGACGCGCAATTCGCGATCCAGTCTCTTTCCGAAGCCCTTCATCCTTGCAACTCCGCCACAGAGCATCACACACGAAGCGATGTCTCTCGTGGTCTCCGCCGCGCACGCCGTCAGTCTACGCTCAACTCTCATTGAAACGCCCACTGGTCCGCCACCATCAGCTGAATCGACTTTAGCGAGGGATCGCCCAGCGCGGTGGGGAAGAAGAGCAGCTCCGGGATGGACTTGGCCTCGCTGCCCACTTGGATCTGTCCCTCACGCCACATTCCCGTTCCTACCGTCTTGCCGTCGGGCAGCGTGAAGGGAACGGGCGCCACGCTGCTGCCGTCCTCGATGTAGGGGTTCTCCGTGACGCTGGAGCTACGACTCAGCCACGCATTGCGGCATCACAGCTTCTCGTTCATCTCGCGGCCCAGCGCGTTGTACAGGAACACGCGGCTGCTGCTCGACAGACTGCTCTATTCCTCACGCCCGGCTCGCAGCCCCACGCAGCCGCGCGGCAACAGCTCCTCCTTCCCCTTCAGCTGGGGCAGCAGGCACCGCTGCACGTACAGGTCGCGCAGCCGCGCGCCGGCGAAGCGCTGGTAGGACACGTTGTCTCGGTCCACGAAGCCGTCGAAGACGCCGCAGCAGCGACAGAGGTCCTCGCCAATGTCCACCACCATGCCCATGGTGCGGCCGCGGGAGAAGCAGGTCAGTGCGGCGTCCTTGTACATGAGGAGACTCGGGACCCGCATCTTCTCAAACAGCATCTCGGCGAATCTACGTTTGACAACAATATACGCCCCAACTTCTCTCTCCGCATGTGCGTCACAGTGGGAGGCTCTACGAGGAGGACGGAGTTGTCCTCGGTGGAGACGCACAGCCAGTCCTGCAGGGCATGCTGGATCATCTTCTCCGTGCCCTCCCAGCTGCGAACTAGACGTCACATGCACGACACAAATCGCACTGCTCAGATCCCGAACGAGGGGCGTAATCTCGGCGTCTTTGTATCTACCCGTTGCAATCATGATTCTTTCCTACTTCCACGGTTTGGATTCACCGACTATCGATGCGGTCTGCATGGCCGTGTCCTTTGTCGAATTCCGCTTTGCGCTCACTTTGGAGTAATATACAATATTGGATGGCAAGTTGATCTTATAGGAACGTCAAATTTTACATCGCTAACCTGAGTTGACTCATCGCCAGCAAAACCAAAGCGGGACTCGCTTGTCTCGATATCGACAACGATGACGTTTGACTTTGCTAGAGGTGAATTCGAGGCACAAGGGAAACGAGGGAGAGGATCTGTCATAAACAAACAATGAGGGCTCAGTGAATGGCTACTTCCGTAGTGTAGTCGAAGTTGATGGAGGGCACCACGGACATAATGAACTTGATGAAGAGGAAGAGGTATTGGTCCTCTCGGACCGTTTTGCCGCCGTCCTCCATCATGGAAAGCATCCTCTCCATTGTGGCAGCGTGCATGCACGGGTGGATGCTGATACAGTCGTGACTGTACAGATGAAAGGGATGGGGATCGATCGTGACGGTTTTCAACACGTAATCCTCGTCCACATCCTCCATCATCTCGCCTGCTGTCAAATAGAGACCGTTCTAGGCTGTTAGTCCCCACTACGCGCTACATGATTGAACCCGCACAGATATACGTGAGGCGTCTGATAGTACGCGTCGTAGGTGATGGACACGTCGTAGTAACGCATCTGCTTCAACATCCGTTTGGTTTCCCAATCGAGCGATACGGATGGGTTCCCACTGTCGTTGGAAGAAGAGATATGGGACACAATCACCTCCTCCTCGGCTCTACTGCTTCAGTTGTCCCACAGCCCCTACTCTGAGGCGATCCAGGCCATTTCGTCTCTGTCTACACACTTCGTATCATAGGCCGTCTTTTTCAGTGTGGAGAAACGCCGATTGCAGACGACTAGGCGTCACTCCCTTCGAAAGCACCCACCGTGTTTGAACAACAGAAACTGCTTGTCCATGGGAAGGAAGGGCTGATGGGAATCACCGCTCCCTTCCATCCACTCCCAAACGGGCGACTTTGCCACGAGCATGTCTCCAGCCGCGACGAACTGCTCGGGCGAAAGCCGTCCTCTCCCCTGCTTGGGATAGATCTTCGGGCGGTGAATGCTGGTGGCCATTCGTCTCCAGAGGAGGCCGATGCGGTGCTTGACGTCCTGCATTGCGATTTTTCATGAGATGCATATTTCTTCGAGGGATATAGATGGGGGATTCAAACAAACAGAGCATGAACTAATCTGACAGTCTCATCTTTTCCAGGACGCGGTTGATGGCATTGCGCTCCTCCGCATCCCTCCACGTGTTCGATACCCTCGTGAACAGTCTGTACAACGTGGCGTAGTGCGTCTCCCCAATCACCACCTCCACGAACACCTCCTTTGACACGCGCGTCGCCAGCTGGCAGAACAGCAGCACGCAGCAGAACCGCAGGTCGTGCGGGATGGCCGCGTAGTCGGCAGTGTCAAGCAGCACCTCCAGCAGCACCGAGCAGAACAGCAGCACCTCGCCGCGCACCGAAGAGACCAACAGCACCTCACCACGCATGGCTGGCTCGCCCAGCGCCAGCTCCAGCACCACCGTCAGCAGTCGCAGCAGAGCGGCGGTTTCTTCGGGCGTGAAGGCGACGGCGGGAACCTCCTCACAGTCTATGGACGTGATGGTGCAGAAGGGGAACAGGAAGTTGTCTCGTGTCAGCGCGTCCACGAGGATCCTGTGCAGCGGCGATGACGAAAACAGGGGGTATTCCTGGAGTGCCAAAAACAGCTGCAACTCCTTCACTTCTCTGTCCATCACTCCCCACTCCCATTCTCACCTCATCACACGCAGTCGCTTTGCCCGTGTCGGCTCCAGTGCCGCCTTCGACATCTCCCGCCATCGCGCAGTCATTCCCGCGATTCTCTCGTGGTTCTCCTGCATCACGCCAAACACGACATTATCCTTCTGCTTCGCCTGTTTTGCCAGCTTCGCCAACAGCGCCAGGGCAGCCACCGCCAGCGCGTCGTCGTCGCCCAGCGCGTCGTCCAGCACTCTGTTCACCACCGCTGCCTCCGCGTCAAACGACAGGTCCTTCAGCAGCAGGTAGAAGTCATGACGAGCGGCGCGCGGCAGCGTGGGCAGCAGCGGAAGGTACGCGAGGAGGTCCTGGGGGGAGTTGAGTGCCTGCGACGAGGCGAGCAACAGCAGCGAGCCCAGCAGCTCCGGGAAGCAAGGCACCGATGCGACGAGGAGCGTCTCCACGACAGCTCGGGGCACGAGCGTCGAGCCGTCGGGCAGCGGCGCCGTGGCGAGGAGCACGAGGAAGCGAGCCACCGCGCGAACGCAGTCGGCGTCGGCGTGGGCCAGCAGGTCACCCAGCACATCCACGGGCTCCAACAGTCTCTGGGCCACGGCAACGACGCGCTTCTGCGTGTGCTCCTCGCACTGCGCTAGGGCGAAGAGTCCGCCGCTGAGCAGGCGCGCCACGCACACGGCGTCCGACTCGGCGTCGGGGTCGCGGCAACAGGCGGCGAAGAAGGCGGCCCAGGCGTCGGCGTTCGACTTGGCGGCCTTGAAGACAGCATGGAGCGTCCGCGTCTGACTCTCCGCCGGACCGGCGCACAGACACTCACACAACGCCGGCAGCAGCAAGCAACTCGCGGCGTCCCGGCGTGGCAGCACCGCGCCCAGCGCCTCCAGCAGGCGCGCCAACACCTTCTTGTGCTGCGCCATCAGCCACGCCAGCACGCCGCAGT
>QWCN01006488.1_pt1 | contig 28637 bp, 27 predicted proteins | sample 1972711 | NCBI WGS metagenome assembly QWCN01 (sample SAMN09866707, study PRJNA288562) | Human gut metagenome isolate term1_stool, whole genome shotgun sequencing... | isolation source: gut | host: Homo sapiens | place: USA: California
ACTATATTTTCGACTTTTCAGATACACCCCAAGGCCATATTAACACAATTTTAATGTTTGCTGGCAATACTGCATGTATTATAGCAGGCTTGCCGAAAAATGCAACTGGTCCCGCCGGGTATGCCGTACACTTTGGTCACTTTATGCAAAACTGCGGCGGCTTTTGCAGCAGGTTCACCTGTTTTTACCCGCCAAAAAGCAAAGCGCGCACAGCCCTTTGTTCAGGCCATGCGCGCCGGATGGATATTTCTTTATATTCTATTTTAATTATACATCCTGCAGTTCACCGCGGGAAGATGCTTTCAGGTAAGCATAGATGAAACCGTCCAGGTCGCCATCCATCACGGCCTGCACATTGCCGCTTTCATAGTTGGTACGGTGGTCCTTGACCAGGGTGTACGGCATGAACACATAACTGCGGATCTGGTGGCCCCAGGCGATTTCATTCTGCACACCCTTGATGTCATCCACCTTATCCTTGTGCTGCTGCAGAGCGATCTGGTACAGCTTGGCTTTCAGCATTTCCATGGCATACTCACGGTTCTGCAGCTGGCTGCGCTGGGTCTGGCAGGAAGTGACAATGCCGGTGGGCTTGTGGATCAAACGCACAGCGGAAGACGTTTTGTTGATGTGCTGGCCGCCTGCACCGGAAGAACGGTAAACCTGCATTTCAATATCCGCCGGGTTGATCTCGACTTTAATATTGTTATCCAGTTCCGGCATAACCTCCAGGCTGGAAAAGCTGGTCTGGCGGCGGGCGTTGGCATCAAACGGGCTGATGCGCACCAGGCGGTGCACGCCGTTTTCACTTTTCAGCATACCGTAAGCGTTGGCACCCTTAATCATCATAGAAGCGGACTTGATACCGGCTTCATCGCCTTCCAGCACATCCAGAACTTCCACGGTGTAACCGTGGGCTTCGGCCCAGCGGGTGTACATACGGGTCAGCATCTCGGCCCAGTCCTGTGCTTCGGTGCCGCCGGTGCCTGCATGGAAAGTCAGGATAGCGTTGGAATGGTCGTACTCGCCGTTCAGCATGGTCATCAGCTGCAGTTCGTCAATGGATTTCTCCACGCCGTTCACAGCTTCTTCGCCTTCTGCTGCCAGAGAGGGATCATTTTCTTCCTCAATCATTTCCAGCAGGGTCTGGGCTTCCTCGTACTGGGTGGAAAGTTTGCCGAAGCGCTCCAGCTTATTTTTCACTTCGCCCATCTCGCTGATGACTTTCTGGCTTTTTTCCTGGTCATCATAAAAACCGGGCATCGTCATCTGGTGTTCCAGCTCTGCCAGGCGCTTTTCGCTCGCTTCAATGGAAAGGGCATCGCGCAGGTCGTTTACCGCAGTTTCCAGCCCGCCGAGCTTAAATTTCAATTCGTCAATGGTGATCATATTTGCTACCCCTTGGTCAATCAATAAAAATAAAGATACGCATAAATCAAGATGCTATCAGTATAACGCAAATCTTATTTCTTGTAAAGAGGTATAAAACACACGGCATGATCTGCACGTTACAGGCGTGCAGATTAAAATCGGCTTCTACTTTTTTGATACACACCAGCTATCGGCAGGCCAAAATCTGCAAATATTCTGCAAAAATCCGCTTTTTGCCCGCTTATTCACGAAAAGTTCTTTGCTTTCCATGGACATATGGTGTATAATATGGCTAAATTATTTCGTTTGCGCCTTTTTGGCCGCAGCGGAACAAGATGGATGGGCAGGATAACACTCCCCCACCCTGAAAATTCGGAGGACCACACATGGCTGATTACAAGGGCAATACCTGCCCCGTATGCAAACAAAAATTCAAAGAAGCAGATGATATCGTTGTCTGCCCGGACTGTGGCACACCGTACCACCGCGAATGCTGGAAAAAGGTCGGTGTCTGCGTGCATCAGGCAGACCACGCCGCCGGGTTTGAATGGACCCCGGACAACGTGATTTCCGACCGGCCGGATGATATCGTCTGCCCCAACTGCGGCACCCATAACCCGCTGGGCGCAAAATACTGCAACCACTGCGGCGTTTCGCTGCCGGACCACCCGGATAACGTGCAGTACCAGCTGGATCACCCCGCCCCCGGCGGCAACGGCCCGGTGTACGCCAACGGCAGCTACCAGGCCGGCGGTGCCCCGCAGTATCGCCAGGCACCGCGCCAAGAACAGGCACCCGACCAGGACTTTTTCAGTGCAGGCAGCATGGGGCCGGATGGCTTTACCTGCAAGGAAGTCGGCCCCGATGACCCGATTGACGGCATCAAGGCGCGGGACTGGGCCAGCTATGTTGGGCCGTCCAGCATTTATTATATGATGCAGTTCTTCCGCATGCAGGAAACCCGGCGCAAAGCAGTCATCTCGTTCTCCGCCTTTTTCCTTGGGCCTTTCTATTTCTTCTACCGCAAAATGTGGAAGCAGGGTGTTCTTTTTGCGCTGCTGGATTTTATTGTGATGCTGCCCTCCCTGCTGTGCCTGATGGCGGTATCCGGTGCGGAGTGGATGGTGGGTATGCCGTTTTTGCGGCTAATTCCCACGGCCATGCAGGTATGCTATGTGCTGAACTTTATCCAGATGGCTATTCGCGGCCTGTTTGCTGTGTACTGGTATAAAAAAGAAAGCGAACGCCGCATTCACCGCGTTTATGATCGCTGCCCCGAAGGGCCGCAACGCAGCGATGCCCTGGCCGCAACCGGCGGCACCAGCTGGGCAGCCGTTTTTATCTACCTTGGTGTTTACATCGCAGCCGGGGTTCTGGGATCTTTCCTGATGGGACCGGACCTGAACGCCGTAATCCGGTTTTTGACGATGTAAAAATATGAAGAAGTAAGGATAACCGATATTTCAGGAGGAAAATGTATGAAAACAGCATTGGTCATTATGGCAGCCGGCATCGGCTCCCGCTTTGGCGGCGGCATCAAGCAGCTGGCCGCTGTCGGCCCGAATGGCGAGATCATCATGGATTACTCCATCCATGATGCCATCGAAGCCGGGTTTGACAAGATTGTCTTTATCATCCGCCACGACATTGAGGAGGCTTTCAAGGAAGCCATCGGCAACCGCATTGAAAAGACCTGTGCCGACCTGGGCGTTGAGATTGCCTATGCTTTCCAGGAGAAGGACGCCATCCCCGCCGGGTACGAAGTTCCCGCTGAGCGCAGCAAGCCCTGGGGCACCGGCCAGGCAGTTCTGGCCTGCAAAAATGTCATCAAGGAGCCGTTCGCCGTTATCAATGCTGACGACTACTATGGCAAGGAAGCTTTTGTCCAGATTCACAACTTCCTGCAGGGCTATACCCCGGACAAACCGAACGCCCTGTCCATGGCCGGCTTTGTTTTGAAGAACACCCTGAGCGACAACGGCGCTGTGACCCGCGGTGTCTGCCAGATGAACGCCAAAGGCTACCTGACCGATGTTGTGGAGACTTCCGGCATTGAAAAGACCGCTGACGGCGCTGCCGTTGAGGGCAAGGCCATTGACCCGGAGAGCCTGGTTTCGATGAATTTCTGGGGCCTGACACCGGAGTTCGTGAAGGTGCTGGAGGACGGTTTTGCGGAGTTCTTTGAGAAGAGCGTTCCCGCCAACCCGCTGAAGGCCGAGTACCTGCTGCCCATCTATATTGGCGAGCTGCTGGAAAAGAATGCCGTGACCGTTCAGGTGCTGCCCACCCATGACAAGTGGTTCGGCGTTACCTATAAAGAGGACAAGCAGACCGTGATTGACAGCTTTGCCAAGCTGGTGGCCGATGGCGTTTACCAGAAAAACCTGTTCAGCGACCTGAAGCACTGAGCCCGCCCGTTGCAAACCGAATGAAATAAATCAAAGGGGTGAATCCCGGAGCCAGAGAATGTGCGAACCGCACAGAAATCTTTCCGCGGGTTCACCCCTTTTGATTGAAAACTGCAAAAGCATGGGATTTTGCACCATGGAAAGTGAGGGTAAAATGCGGTATCGTAAATGTAGGAGGGATGTACAGATGCCGAAACAAAACATCGAAGCCGTGAACATTTCCGCAATGACTGCTGAGCAGCGTGATGCCGCACTTGCCCTGGATGTGGAGCGCCTGCTGCGCTTTGGCCGCAAACACAAGCTCATCAAGGAGCTGGATGCCATTGTAGCCCGCAACACCCTGCTGGATCTGCTGGGTCTGGCCCAGCCCAGCGAGGAAAAGGTGCCCAAAGAGGATTTTGACACCCCCGCTGCCCTGCTGGACGAGATGGTGGAGCTTGCCGCCGCCAAGGGCCTGTTTGACGGCAGTGTGCCGCAGTACCGCATCAACTTTGAAACCCGCATGATGGATGCCCTGATGCCGCGCGAAAGCGAAGTCTGCCGCAAGTTCCGCAAACTGTATGCCAAGGGCGGCCCCAAAGCTGCCACGGACTGGTTCTATGATCTGTGCGTTGTGTCCAACTACATCCGCACGGCGCAAATTGCCAAGAACATCCAGTGGAACACGGCCACCCCTTACGGTGAGCTGGAAATTACCATCAACCTGACCAAACCGGAAAAAGACCCCAAAGTGATTGCCATGGAGCGGCTGCAGCCCGCTGCCAGCTACCCCAAGTGCATGCTGTGCAAGGAGAATATCGGCTATGCGGGGCGCATCAACTTCCCTGCCCGCCAGACCCATCGCATTGTGCCCATGAACCTGGCCGGTGAAACGTTCTATCTGCAATACAGCCCTTATGCCTATTTCCATGAGCACTGCATCATGCTGAACGACAGCCACAAGCCCATGGAGATGGACCGCCATACCCTGGCTGAAATTTTTGACTTTGTGGCACAGTTCCCCCATTACACCTGCGGTTCCAACGCTGACCTGCCTATTGTAGGCGGCAGCATCCTGAGCCACAGCCATTTCCAGGGCGGGCGCTATGTCTTCCCCATGCAGAAAGCGCATATCGCCGTACCGCTGCGCAACGCGCGCTACACCGGCGTGAAAGCCGGTATCGTCAACTGGCCGGTTTCCACCGTGCGCCTGGTGGGCCGCAGTTCCCAGGAAGTGCAGAATGCCGCGGACGACATCCTGCGCACCTGGCGTGATTACAGCGATACCAGCGTAGATATCATCGCCCACACCGGCGATACCCCGCACAACACCGTCACCCCCATTCTGCACTATGATGAGAATGACGGCTACATTCTGGACCTGGCGCTGCGCAACAACCGCACCACCGAACAGTATCCGGACGGCATCTTCCACCCGCACAAGGAATACCACAACATCAAAAAAGAGAATATCGGCCTGATTGAGGTAATGGGCCTGGCCATCCTGCCCGCCCGCCTGAAAGATCAGAGCGCCGCCATTGCCGATATCCTGACCGGTTCTGCCCCCAACACCAGCCGCGAAGCTGGCAGCCCGCTGGCTGTACACGCTGACTGGATCGATGGTCTGATCAAAAAGTACGGCACCGGCCTGAAGCGTGAAAAAGCCGAGGCTGTTCTGCGGGATGAGATCGGTATTGTGTTCAGCCATGTGCTTGAAAACGCCGGTGTCTTCAAGCAGGATGCCGCCGGGCAGGCAGCTTTCCTGAAATTTATGGAAAGCGTTGGTTACCGTAAGGCATAAAATGCGCGTTCCCGCCAAAAGCGGCAAAATATTTTTGATATCCTGCAAAATACACCTTGACAAAAGGTGATTCTGCTTGATATAATAAGTTGCTGTGTCAAGCAAGACACACATCCTTGCCCTTGCGTAAAGGCAAGGGCCTAAAGTCCAAAAGGAGGTGCACAGAAAATGGCTAAGTATGAAACCATGTTGGTTACCAGTTCTGCTCTGGATGAGGAGGCTTCCGCTGCCCTGATCGGCAAGTTCAAGTCCCTGATCGAAGCAAACGGTACGATCGATTCTGTCGATGATTGGGGCAAGCGTCGTCTCGCCTACCCCATCGAAGACGAAACCGAGGGCGTTTATACCGTGATCAAGTTCACCAGCGAGCCGGATTTCCCCGCAGAGCTGGATCGTAACTACCGTATCACCGAAGGCGTTCTCCGCAGCATTATCGTTGCCGAGGAAGCCTGATTGAGCGCCACGCACCTTGGTGTGCGTGTTGGGAAGGAGTAACTGAATTATGCTGAATGTGGTTGTTCTTATGGGCCGCCTTGTTGCGGACCCGCAGCTGCGCCAGACGACGACCGGCAAAAACGTGGCTTCGTTCCGCGTTGCCTGTGACCGTGGGCGCCGCGATGCCAATGGCCAGAACCAGGCCGACTTCTTTGATGTTGTCGCCTGGGACCGCTCCGCTGAGTTTGTCTGCCGTTATTTCCAGAAAGGTTCCATGATTGCCATTGATGGCCGTCTGCAGAGCCGTAACTATCAGGATAAGAGCGGCAACAACCGCACTGCGATCGAGATCGTGGCCAGTAACATTAATTTTGTTACTCCCAAATCCCAGAATCCCGCTGCTGGTATGGGCGCGCCGATGGCGTCCGCTCCGATTCCTGCAGCACCGGCTGATTATTCCCGTCCCGCAGCGCAGCCCGCTGCTCCCGCCTATTCGGCTGGCAGCAACGATGACTTTGCACTGATTGAGGACGAGGGCGATTTGCCGTTCTGAATCGATTATACCAATTTTACAAGGAGGTAACCGGATCATGGCTATGGATCGTTCTTCTCGTCCGATGCATCGCGGCCGCAAAAAGGTTTGCAGCTTCTGCGTTGATCGCATCGACCGCATTGATTATAAGGATCTGCCCCGCCTGCGCAAATACGTCAGCGAGCGTTCCAAAATCATTCCCCGCCGCGTCACCGGCACTTGCGCTTTCCATCAGCGCGAGCTGACCGTTGCTATCAAGCGTGCTCGTCATATGGCTCTTATGCCGTACGTCAGCGATTGATTTTAACGGCTGCTGAATAAGCACAGCAATCCCCCGCCGCTCAGGCTGCAAGGCCTGCGGCGGGGGATTTTTGTGTTGGTGCGCCGCCCGCGGCGGCGCGAATAAAATAGGTGGGCCGCTCTGGCCAGAATGCTTTTTGCCAGAGTAGCGGACCTGATTAAAATGTGACGCCGTGGGCGTCACACTCCCATTATTCATTATTCTTTATTCTTTTTTAATTCAATAAACGCGGCCCCGGCACAACAGGTTGTCTTTCCTGTAATGCCGGGGGTTGGGCTGTTCGGAGGGTGTGGGCGATGAATCCACCGCAAACGCATCGTTGCGTGCCCCGGCGATATACACCGTCACGACAGTCTCATCTGCATCAAACTTGGTGCCTTTGCTCACATCGCATTTTACAACGCAGTTCTCTGCGTACTGGCCATCGTTTTCAATGATCTGCATGCTATAGTTGATGCCGGATTCATCCAGCTTTTTGCTGGCGTTGTTCTGCGTCCAGCCGATGATGTCCGGCATTTCCACCAGCATGGGGCCTTTGCTGACTACTAACTGGATGGTGGGTGCCTGTTCCGTGACCAGCGTTCCGGCCACCGGCTCCTGCCTGATGACGCAGCCCTCCGGTACAGTGGAGCTGAAATCCTCCGTCATGGCAATGCGGTAATGGGTATACAGCGTGCTATTTTTGATATCGGTCTTATAGTTCTTTCCCACAAGATCCGGGTAAACTTCCACATCACTGTTGGTCGTGCTGGAAGCCGATGTGCCGGTGGATGCCGCACCGGAAACTGCTGGTTTTGTATCGCTCCCCTTGCCGCCTTTCAGCAGACTCCACAGCAACAGCACCACCAACACAAAGATGACCACCATGGAAGCCGCCAGAATCTTTTTGGTGGATACCTGGTTTTCGCCTTTTTCAAACATGGCGTTCGCCACGGTGGGATCAGTCAAGGCGCTCATCAGCTCCGGTACCGTCTGCATCCGCTTGGCGGGGTCCAGCCGCATGGCGCAGGTCAGCACCTGAGAAAAATAGGTCGGCACACCAGATTCCAGGCTGTGGGCGTTCTCCATACTGTCCCGTACCTTGCGCTGCGGGGCTGCCACCGGCACCTGGCCCGTTACCAGTCGGTAAGTGACCGCCGCCAGAGCGTACACATCGGTGTACCGTCCAGAGAATTCCGCCGCTGAATACTGTTCCGGTGCCGCATAGCCGGGGTAAAGCTGGCTTTTCAGCTCGCTGCCTGCCGTGCGCAGGGCCAGCGTGCCATACCCGGTCAGCCGGGCGGCACCGTCAATAGGCAGCAGGATGTTATCCGGGCAGATGCCGCGGTGGATCAGCCCGGCCTTGTGAAGCAGGGCCACCCCCTCCATCACGGGCTGCAGCAAGGTTCGGGCCTCCACGGGGGTCAGGGTGCGGGCGCGCAGTTTGAGGTAATGGGTCAGGGTCATGCCCTTCTCGGTTTCCTCCACCGCGTATACAGTGTTGTTTTCTTCCATCACATCCAGAATCTGCGAAAGTCCGGTTGCCGGGGTGATGCGGTGCAGGTCATCGTACAAATCTTTGAAATCCATCCGGCTGGTTTTGAACAGCACTTCCCGGCCCTCTTTGGGCATCAGGTCGCCATCCGGGCTGCGGCCATTGCACAGCGTTACCGGGAAATACTCTTTGATCAGCACAAACCGACGTTCATCATTATCCACACCGCGGTAGCACAGGCCGTCGCCGTCGGCGCTCTGGTATTCACCCACGGTGTAATGCCCGCCCAGTTGGGTGCCAAGGGGCAGCGCGCCTTCGGGGTTATGGTTTTCCAGGGACTTGCCGCAGTTGGGGCAGCTGCCATGGTAGCCGCTGCGCACGGGTTCCAGGCAGTGCGGGCAAAGGGGAAGTTGGCTCATAACATGGCTCCTTTGTGTAAAAAGAAGGCGCGTAAAAACCGAAATATCCGGCTTTTGCGCGCCTCCTTAAACATTCAAGCTCAAACCTTGGCTGCCAATCAGCGGTCCAGGTCTTCTTCATTCTCCAGGGTAGTCCATGCGTTCTGCACGTCGTCGTCGTCGTCCAGTGCGTCCAGCAGCTTGCCCATGTTGACCAGCTGATCCGGATCGGTCAGGGCGGTGGTGGTGGAAGGAACCTGTGCCACATCGGCAGAAATGAACTTATAGCCCTTTTCTTCCAGTGCGTTGCACACAGCGGTGAAGTTATCGGGATCAGTGGTGACCTGTGCAGCCTCTTCGCCTGCATCAAAGTCCTCGGCACCGGCATCCAGAGCATCCATCATCAGCTGGTCGGGGTCGGCATCTTCCAGGTCAACCACGATCACACCCTTCTGGGTGAACATGAAGCCAACGCAGCCCATCTGGCCCAGGTTGCCGCCAAACTTATCAAAGTAATGGCGCATGTTGGCAGCGGTACGGTTGCGGTTATCGGTCAGGGTTTCGACCATAACGGCAATGCCGCCGGGGCCGTAACCTTCATAGGTAATTGCTTCGTACTCGGTCTTATCGCCGCCCTCGGCGCGCTTGATGATGCGCTGAATGTTATCATTCGGCACACTGTTCGCCTTAGCCTTAGCAATCAGGGCTGCCAGCTTGGAGTTGGAAGCGGGGTTGCCGCCGCCTTCCTTAACGGCAACAGCGATCTCGCGGCCGATCTTGGTGAAAACCTTGGCACGGGCGCCATCGGTCTTTTCTTTCTTGCGCTTAATGTTATTCCATTTGCTATGTCCGGACATGAAAATCCCCCTAAAAAATTGATGTGTAACCGCACATTGAAGGCGGTAAGATTCCCGCACTTTGCGCAAAGTGCGCGAACCGACAAATTACATTAGTATAGTATAGCACATTTCTATGCCGTTTTCAATGTTTTGGCGGTGTTTTTCTGGATGTATTTGAAAACAAAAAGCGGCAAACGTTTTGTAAATGCAGAACGAACTTTTTTCAAGTGCTAACCATGTTGACGGAAACGGGGCTATGGTTGCAGCTTTCCCTTTCCGCTTTTATGTCTGCACTATTTTTACGGTCATTTCAGGTTGCGCAGGGCTTTGGGGTAATGGTTCTTAATGCGGCCCCCGCTGGCCTTGCCCCCGCCGAGGGGGAAGCCATCCACCAGCACAGCACACCAGCCGTTCTGGGCGGTTTGGGCTTCGATCTCTTCCCCGCGCAGCCACGCTGCGGTGCGCGGATCCGCCAGGGTCAGCTCCTCGCAATTGGTGCACTGGGCACCGTAAGCCATAAACAGCGCGTGGGCCGGTTCAAAGCGCCCTTTTGCCGCGCGGCCCGCGGGCACCCCGGCGCGCAGCACATGCAGCTTTGCCGCGGGCAGCAGGGCGGGCGGCTCCAGCAAAAAGCCATCCCCCACTACTGCAATGGGCTGGCCCGCCAATGTGGGGAAAAGCTCTTTGGCAAAGCTCTGCCACGCCTGCAATGCCTTGGCATCCACACGGGGTGTTTTGCCGCCTTTTCCTTTACCGTTTTTGCCGCGCGGCAGTTCCGCCGCCGGGGCATCCGCCGCCTTTTGCAGTTTGGCCATAAAATGGCCCTCGCCGCCATCACAGGGCCAGATGCGGCGGCAGTATTCTGCCTGTAGCGGATCGTCCCCTGTCCGGTTGGCTTCACCGGGCTGGCCAAAACCGCAGCCGGAAAGATCACACAGGGTAAACTCCGGATGCCTTGCCAGGAAAGCTGCGATCTGCCCTTCATCTTCCCCCGGCGCAAAGGTGCAGGTGGAATAGACTAAAATTCCGCCCGGCGCCAGCATGGCCGCGGCGTTTTCCAGAATCTCTGCCCCCAAAGCGGCGCAGCGATCCAGCAGGGGCTGGTCATACTGGGTCACGGCAACGCTTTCCTTGCGGAACATCCCCTCGCCGGAACAGGGGGCATCCACGAGGATGCGGTCAAACTGGCCGGGGTACGCGGCAGCCAGGCGGGCGGTGTCCTCGTTGGTCACAATGGCGTTGTTCACGCCCATGCGCTCCAGATTCTGGCGCAGAACTTCGGCGCGGGCAGCCACAAACTCGTTGGCCAGCAGCACGCCCTGCCCGGCCAGTGCGGCAGCCAGCTGGCTGGTTTTGCCGCCCGGCGCAGCGCACAGGTCCGCCACCCGCATACCGGGGTGCACATCCAGCAGCGCAGCCGGGGCGCTGGCGCTGGGTTCCTGCGCATAAAAGGCTCCCGCATGGTGGTAGGGGTGGCGGCCGGGTTTCCAATCCGGCTGCGGCACCACAAAAGCGGACGCGCAAAACGGCGATGCTTCCAGCGGAAAATCCGCCAGCGCAGCAAACTGCTGCGGCGTGCAGCGCAGGGCATTCACGCTGGCCCCACGCACCGCCCCCTGCCCCGGATAGGAAAACATTGCATCAAACCGCGGGCCAAGCAGGGCGCGCTCCCGCTGAACAAACAGTTCCGGCAGTTGTGAAATTATCATGGATCAACCTCCATTTTGCATATCAGCGGCAAGGCTGGGCAGACTATTGGCAGAGCCGGTGGAACCCGGCCCCAAATTGTTTTTTGATTTTGAAAGGAGTACCCGCATATGGCACGCAGCACCAACGAACAGAACAAGACCCAGAACTGCAATACCCGCAAGGCCAGCCAGAAAGCTACCCAGAGCACCACGCAGAAAACCACAAACTCCACCACAGACTGCGGCTGTGGCTGCGGCACCAAGGGCAAGGACGACGGCAGCAAAAAGAAGTGATGCTTTGCCCTGAAAAGCCAGCTGCATATTGAAGAATTTGGCTTCAAAACGCATTTTTAAGGTTATGCACAGGGCAAGCGGCCGCGGGCGAACGATGTCTGCCCCTACGGAGCGCTATTTGGCAGTCTAAGGCAGTGCTATATCAACAGCACTGCCTATTTTATTGTGCCGCCACGCAAAAAGCCGGTGCCGTTTGCTGGGCACCGGCTTTGTTGCAGCTTGTGTTTCTGCGTACAGGCACTTATTGTTCCGGGGTATAATTTTTCCAGATCGTTTCAAACAGTTCTTCGATCCGGTCATCCCGGCCCATCAGGTGCAGCCAGCCCAGCAGGCACTCAAAGCCTGTGGAGGCGCGGTATTCCTGCGCGGTGGCATGCTTGGCCACGCTGGCTTTGCTGGCATTTTTGCCGCGGCGCAAAATGTTCTGCTCTTCCTCGGTCAGCATCGGCTCAATAAGGGCAAGCTCCTGGTTCTGCGCGTGGGCAGATACATAATGCGTTGCCACACTGTGCAGCCGACCCGGCTGCAGGCGGGATGTTTCCACCAGACGCTGGCGGACCAGCAGTTCCAGCACGGCATCCCCCGCAAAAGCCACAAGCTGGGTTTAACGTACTCTGCCTCAAACACCTTGACCGGCGGCAGTTCTTTCAGGCGGCTGTACACCAGGGCGGGCAGAGCGTCCACCCCCTGGCGGGTTGCGGCGGAGATGGGCACAAAGGTCAGCCCCTTGGCTTCCACAAACTGCTTGAATTCTTCTACCTGTTCGGGGGTTGCGATATCACACTTGTTTCCCAGAACAATCTGCGGGCGGGTAGCCAGATCTGCGGAGAAGCCCTCCAGCTCGTGGTTGATCTGCTCAAAGTCCTCCTTGGGGTCGCGGCCCTCGCAGCCGGAAACATCCACCACATGCAGCAGCAGGCGGCAGCGCTCCACATGGCGCAGGAAGTCATGGCCCAGACCAACGCCATCGGCAGCACCTTCGATCAGGCCGGGGATATCGGCGCAGACAAAGCTCTGTTCCGGGCCAACGCGCACAACGCCCAGAACAGGGGTCAGCGTGGTAAAGTGATAGTTTGCAATTTTGGGGCGTGCCGCGCTGATGGTGCTGATCAGGGTGGACTTGCCCACATTGGGGAAGCCGATCAGGCCAACATCCGCGATCACTTTCAATTCCAGAGTCAGGTGCATATCTTCACCGGGCAGACCGGGCTTGGCAAAGCGCGGGATCTGACGGGTGGGGGTGGCAAAGCGGGCATTACCCCAACCGCCGCGGCCACCCTTGGCCACAACCACCGGGGCATCGCCGGAAAGATCCGCCACGACCAGGCCGGTCTCGGCTTCTTTCAGCACGGTGCCGCGGGGCACGCGGATGACCAGGTCATCGGCATCCTTGCCTTTCTGGCGGGCGCCGCGGCCATTTTCGCCATCGGGGGCGGTATACTTGCGCTTATAGCGGAAGTCCATCAAGGTGGACAGGTTTGGGTCCGCCTGGAACACGATGTTGCCGCCGCGGCCTCCATCGCCGCCGTCCGGGCCGCCAGCCGCGACGAACTTTTCGCGGTGGAAGCTGACCGCGCCATCGCCGCCCTTGCCGGCGTGCAGCCAGATGGTTGCGACATCAATAAAATTACTGGTACTGGGCATGTGTTACCTCCTTTAGGGGGTGTTGCAAATACAAAGAATAGAGAATAATGAAAAATGATGGTGTACCGCCAATGGCAGCACAGAATCGGATATTAAAGGTTGGATTGATTGGTTAGTCTATGATTTTATAATATAGTGTGTACGCAGAATGGCGGGAATATTTTCTTTTTAGGGTACGCATCTGGGCATCGTTGTCGGAACGGTCGAGACCGTTCCCTACATCGCTTTTTATGACTAGCCGCAAACATTAAAAATATTTGTAGAGCAGGATGCCCTCACCCTGCCGTAGAGAAACCTTGCTTATCGCTGCAAACATTGCAAAGGGTTTGTAGGGGCCGATGCTCGTCATCGGCCCGCAGGGCGGGATAGGCGGAGAAAGCTTGAGGCGAGCAAATAGGGTAATGTACCGCGGGACGATGCGAGCATCGTTCCCTACAGAACTTGCCGGGGTTTTGCAATCGGCCCTCTACCTTGCTACTCTTTTGCCACGTTTCCCCGCCTGTTTTCGCCTTTGGGCAAAAGAAAAGAGCGAGCCGCACGGCCCGCCCTTAAAAGGTTACTTACTGCTTGACAGTGCAGCGCTTGCGGTCACGGCCAACGCGCTCGAAATGAACGCGGCCATCAACCAGAGCGTACAGGGTGTCATCGCTGCCGATGCCGACGCCCTCACCCGGATGGATGTGGGTGCCGCGCTGACGGACCAGAATGTTGCCGGCCAGAACAAACTGACCGTCGCCGCGCTTAACGCCGAGGCGCTTGGACTCGGAATCACGGCCGTTCTTGGTAGAACCTACGCCTTTCTTATGTGCCATTGTGCTTAACCTCCTTAGCCGTTGATCGCGGTGATTTCCACCTTGGTGTAGGGCTGACGATGGCCCTTGCGAACCATGCTGCCCTTCTTGGGACGATAGGTGATGATGTTGAGCTTCTTGCCCTTGCCGTTCTTGATGACCTTGCCGACAACGGTAGCGCCTTCAACAACGGGAGCGCCAACCTTAACAGCGCCCTCCTCGCCAACGGCCAGGACTTTTTCGAAGGTGACTTCGCTGTCAGCCTCAGCGTTCAGCTTCTCAACAAAAATGCTGTCGCCAACTTTGACGCTGTACTGCTTGCCACCGGTCAGAATAACTGCGTACATGTGATAACCTCTTTCAATAAGTCTCGCTGGATGCGGGGCGGCGTGCAAATGCACACACTTGCAGAGCCCATGCCATGCGGCTTAATTATCATACCACATGCGCCCGGTTCCGTCAAGATACTTTTTGAAATAATTTCAAATAGCAACGCCATTTTGCATGGCAGCAGCCTGGGTGGTGTTCTTCATCAGCATGGCGCGGGTCATGGGGCCAACGCCGCCGGGCACCGGGGTGATGTAACCCGCCACGGCGCTTGCTTCCTCAAAGTTCACATCGCCGTGCAGCTTGCCGTCCGCACCGCGGTTGATGCCAACATCGATCACCACGGCGCCGGGCTTGACCATATCGCCGGTCACAAAACCAGCGCGGCCAACGGCGGCAACCAGAATATCCGCGTTGGCGCAGATTTCTTTCAGGCTGGCCGTGTGGGAATGGCAGACCGTAACGGTTGCATTTTTAGCCAGCAGCAACAGGGCTGCGGGCTTGCCCACAATGTTGGAACGGCCGATGACCACGGCGTTTTTGCCGTCAATTTTGGTGCCGGTAGATTCGACCATGCGGATGCAGCCCGCCGGGGTGCAGGGCAAAAAGCAGGGCTGGCCGGTCTGCATCCGGCCCACGTTGACAGGGGAAAAACCGTCCACGTCCTTTTCCGGCGGGATGGCGTCAATCACGGCGCACTCATCGATCTGCTTGGGCAGCGGCAGCTGAACCAGAATGCCGTTTACGGTTTTGTCGGCTGCCAGCTCTGCAATTTTGGCCAGCAGTTCTTCCTGGGTGGTGGTTTCCGGCATGCGCAGTTCCAGGCTCTTGATGCCGCATTCGCCGCAGTCCTTTACCTTGCCGCGCACATACACCTGGCTGGCGGGGTTTTCGCCCACCAGAATCACAGCCAGGCAGGGCTCAATCCCCTGGACTTTCAAGGCCGCTGCTTCGGCGGCAGCTTCGGCTTTGGTTGCGGCCGCAAGGGCCTTTCCGTCAATGATCTGTGCACTCATCTTTGCATTCCCTCCTGTGGTTTCCAGGTGCAGGATGCACCTAAACGTTACTTCCCTGCTTCGTCCTCCGGGGCCGGGGCTTCCGGTGCTTCGGCGGGCTGCTGGGGTTCGGCTACCACATTCCCCTCTTCTATCGCTTCACCATTGTCATTATTATCTTCCACTTTTTCTGCTTCGTCAAGGTCAAATTCCTCCAGGCGGCGGTTCATGGCGGCAGTGGCCTGAACAAATTCGCGATGGGACGCACTTGCGGGCAGTTCATCCACCACAAAATAAGTTCCGGCGGCATCCAGTTTTTTCAGGTTGCTCACCTGCAGCGGCACCATCAGCTGCGCGCCCTTAAATCGCTGCAACCCGGCCACCAGCAGCACCACCGCCGTGGCCACAGACACCAGTGCCACCAGCTGGCTGGTGCGCAGGGTGGAAGTGACCATCAGCGCATCGGTGCGCAGACCCTCGATCCAGTAGCGGCCCAGGCCGTACCAGATGATGTAGAGCAGAAACAGTTCGCCGTTAAAGCGGCGCTTTTTGATATGGCTTGCCAGCAGTACAAACCCCACCAGGCACCAGATGCTCTCGTACAGGAAGGTCGGGTGTACCGGCTGGGTGGGGTTCACAGTAACGCCCTCAGCGGCCAGGGTGGCCTGTACGCTGAGCAGGTAGTTATAGGTACCCTCGCTGTACATGCCCCAGGGCAGCGTGGTGTTGCTGCCGAAAGCTTCCTGGTTGACAAAGTTGCCCCAGCGGCCCACGCCCTGACCAATCAGGAAGCATATCCCAACCAGATCAAAGAGCGGCAGGATGGGAATGCGGCGGATCTTGGCCATCAGGCCGCCAAACACAAATGCGCCGATGACCGCGCCATAAATGGCAATACCGCCCTGGCGGATATCAATCATCTGCCAGATGCTTTCATACTTGAACGGCGCAAACACAATATAATAAATGCGCGCGCAGACGATTGCCATGACCGCGCCCACCAGGATCACATCGATCAGGCGGTCGGAGTTGATGCCGAAATCATCCGCATTGCGGAAAGCAAACAGCATGGCAAGCACCATGCCCGCGGCGATGATCACACCGTACCAGTAAATGTTGAAACCGCCAATGCTGAGCGCAACGCGGTTGATGGTAAATTCCAGCCCAAGGCCGGGAAACTGAACATCAAAAGACATCTGCCATTACACCTCATTCCTTCGGGTCGATCTGGATATAGGCACTGTTTTCTTCCAGCAGCATGGTTTGCAGTGCCTTGTTCACATCGTCAACGGTCAAAGTGGCCAGCGCTTCAATTTCATCTGCCAGGGTGCGGCCTTTCAGGAAGGCCATGCCCATCTCCTCGGCGGCATCGTCCACGTTCTCCACATCAGCCAGCATTTCGCCGTACATCTGGTTTTTGACCAGAGTAAACAGCTCCGGGTCTACGCCATTTTGGCGCAGGCGGGCAATTTCATCCCGCACCATCTGGGCAACCTCACGCGGGGTCTCACTTTCACCGGTAAAAGCGATGATGCAGGCTCCCTCGGTGGAAAGATAATCGCCGCTGAACTCCGGGTTGACCAGCGATTCATCATACAGCTTGCGGTACAAATTCGTCAGCCCGCCGCAGATCAGATCCGGCAGCAGGTCTGCGATGACCTCCATGCGGGTATCGCCGCGGTTGATGGCGGCTTCCTTGTAGCCAAGGGCAAAGCAGGGCTTGTTGACCGGCATGGTAAAGGTGGTTTCTTTGTGCTGCACCGTATCGGCTTCCTGCGGGAAGATGGTTTCCACCTGCGGGGGTTCCACTGCGTCATACACACCGTTGCGGCGGCAGGCTTCCACAGCCTGATCCAGCGTGATGTTGCCCGCAACGGAAAGCACCATGTTGCCGGGGCGGTAGAACGCATCGGTGCAGGCGTACAGCAGTTCGGGCGTCAGCTCGGCAATGCTCTGGGTGGTGCCGGCGATATCGTCCCGGATGGGATGGCTTTTATACAGGCAGCGGAACAGTGCGGTCAGCAGCCGCCAATCCGGGCTGTCGTCATACATTTTGATTTCCTGCCCGATGATGCCCTGCTCCTTGGCGATGGTCTCCTTGGTAAACCAGGGATGACCGACCATGTTGAGCAGAATATCCAGGTTTTCATCCGTCATGCCGGTTGCGGTAAAAATATAGCAGGTGCGGTCATAGCTGGTAAAAGCGTTTGCCGCAGCGCCAGTTTTGGCATACAGGTCGAACGCATCGCCCTGCTCGGATTCAAACATTTTGTGTTCCAGAAAGTGCGCGGTACCGGCGGGCAACTGGATTCGTTTGCCGTTAAGGGTAAATTCCCGCACAACGGAGCCAAAGTTGGTGGCGTACATGGCGTGTACTGAGCTGTAGCCCGGCATAGTGCGGCACAAAACCGTCAAGCCGCTGGGCAGGGTCACGCTCTGGCAGTTGACCGCCCCCGCGGCTTTTTCCCGGATGGCAGCCGGGCTGTGTTCTGCGTGTTCCATCATGCGTTTTCCCCCTCCCCTTTTGCCGTCAGCGTGTAGCCAACAGAGTAATGGTAACTCTGCAGCACTTCGCGCACTTCGTCCGCCGTAACGGCGTTGGTCAGCACCTTGCCGTATTCCGGCGGGGCCAGCGCTTCGTCGCGCAGGATCTGGCCATAGTACCAGCTTTCCAGTCCTCCGAGGGAATCCCCCAGCGAATCCAGGCTGGAAAGCAGGCTGCGGCGGCAGTCGTCCATTTCCTGTTCGGTGATAGGGCCGGTGCACAGGTCGTTCAGTTCTTTCAGGATCGCAGCTTCGGCTTGGGCTTCGCGGCCCGGCTCCACGCCGGAATCCACCATCATCACACCGGTGGCGCGCAGAGCGCTGGAACCGCAGTAATAGCAAAGGCTCTGTTTTTCGCGCACATTGCGGAACAGGCGGCTGGTGGTGGAGCCGCCAAACACGCTCATTGCCATCCGCATCACGGTAATGCTGGGCAGGTCCTCCGGCGTGCCGCGGGTAAACAGCATACACAGCTTGGCCTGGGTCAGGCCGGGGATTTCCTCGCTGAAGTGCTGGGTTTCAATAATGGGCATGGCCAGCGGCATGGCAAAGCGCTGGGGGCTGCGGGCAGCGCCAGCCAGCTTTTGCAGCAGCAGCTCTTCCACCAGGGCGGGATCCGCCCCCTGCACCATCACATCAATGGATGCCAGCGAAAGGATGCGGTCATACTCGGCTTTCAGAGTCTGGGGCGTTACGTTGGGCAGGTCACTTTTGTAGCCGCCCAGCTCAATGCCTGCCGGGGAATCGCCGTAAAATTTGCGGCGGGCCTGGCGCACACAGTACAGGCGCTTATTGTTGAACTCGGCATCCAGGCGGCGGGCCAGGGATTCTTTTTCAATGCGCACAGCCTCCGGGTCAAACACACCATCAATCAGGTACGGCTCAAAGATGGTACCAAAGGCGATATCGGCATATTCACGGGTCAGATTCTCACCGTCAAGGGCAAAGCGATCCTTGATGCCGCAGACGTCCACCGTCAGCACGCGGTCAATTCCGGCGCTGCTCTGGTCCACGCCAAGGTCAGCACCGTACAGCCGCGCCAATTTGCGGGAAAGCTCCGTCATATCCGGGCAGCCCGCATAGCCGCGTTCCAGCACCAGCGGCAGCACAGCGGCATCCGTTGCGCTGCGGCGCAATGCCGGGTAGCGCAGATGGATGGTAATGCGGCAGCGGTTAAATTTTTCGGCATCCAATGTGGTGATAAATACACCGGGAGCCAGTTTTTTACGTTCCAAATCAGTATCCTCCGAATTTCTTCCGAATTCCTCGGATGATGGGTCCCGCCCTTAAAACGATGTGCGGCGTTTGCCGGTCATGGCGGCAACGTCCAGGGCCAAAACCGTGGTGTGTTCCACCATTTCCGGCTCAAAGGGCAGGTCCGGGCAGTGGTAATGCTGCATCAGCGCCTGCAGGGCGGTCAGCTTTTCCCCGCCTTCCACAAAGCGGACGGTCCCGCGGCCAATGACGCTCTGGTAGTTCATGCCATAAGTGCAGGAGGTTGCCCCGCCGCTTACGGTGCCGGGGCAGTCAGCTTCAAAGCTCACATTGGGGTCAGCGCGCAGCAGGTCCAGCTTGGTGCCAACGGGGGCACAGTGGAAATACAGCGTCAGGCTTTGCGGCCCGGCGGCCATACCAAAGTTCAGCGGAACAAGGTACGGCACGCCGGATGCCGGGTCGTTGATGGCAACGCGGCAGACGGAGCACTGTTCCAAAATGGCAAGTTGGCCCTCCAGGTCCGCCACTTCACGATCCTTACGGCGCATTACGCTTCCTCCTTTGCGGCAAAATAGGCAATGCTTTGCTGGGCAGCGGTTTCGATCAGGTCTGCCAGCTCCTGCAATGTACCAAACTTGCGCACAGCGCACAGGTAGTGGTGGAATTCCAGCACCGGCGTCTGGCCATAGGTATCGCCATGGTAGCCCGGCACATAGGTTTCGCAGGTAACAGGGGCGTTGGCGGCATCCACGGTGGGGCGGCGGCCAATACCGGTTGCGGATGGCCACCAGCGGCCATCCAGCCAGATGCGGGTCAGGTACACTCCGGTGCAGGGCTGCAAAGCGTCTGCGGGATAGTTCTGGTTGATGGTGGGTTTGCCCAGCTTGGAGGTGCCGATGCCCTTGCCGTGGCGCACCGGCCAGTCAATGCAGTAGGGCGCCCCCAGCATGGCGTTGGCATCCTCAATGCGGCCTTCCTCCAGCGCGGCACGGATGCGAGTGGAGGAAACCGTCTGCCCGCCGTATTGTGCCATGTCCACAATGGTCACGGCGATGCCCAGTGGGGCGCACAGCTCCTTCAGGCGGTCCACATTCCCGGCGGCATATGCGCCAAAGGTAAAGTTATCGCCGCAGAACACCGCCTTGGCGGCAAAGCATTCCACCAGAATTTTGTTGACGAAATCTTCCGGGCTTAAGCTGCGGAAGGATTCAAACGGGGGTTCCATATAGGCGGTAATGCCCAAAGCGGCAACGCGGGCATGCTTTTGCCCAGCGGACAAGATACGCCCGCCCTTGAGCGACTGCCCGCCCGGCAGGCTGAAGGTAAAAGCCGCGGGGGTCAGGCCGTGGGCCGCGGCGTATTCCACCGCTGCCCCCAGCACACGGCGGTGCCCAAGGTGAACACCGTCAAAATAGCCCAAGGCCACAGCGCTGCCGTTGGGTGCGCCCACCGGGGCCAGTGTATTCAAAATATTCATGGTAGTTGGCATACTTCCTGTTGTTGAGCGGACAGCGGTTCTGCCCGTTGCGGTTTGGATGCAGGCGTTCACGCCCGCTCGCAGAAGATCTTTTCCACCTGCAGCACACCCTGCGTCACGTTGGCAAGCCCCAAAAAAGTACCTGCGGCATCATACACGCGGTATTTGCCGTCCTGTGCGCGGTAGTGGCTGGTGGGGCAGCCGTTGAAGAGGTGCTTTTTCACTGCATCGTCCACCGTCAGGGCAGGCAGCGAGGCAAACACGTGTTCCACCGGCAGCAGCCATCCACTTTGCTGCAGGGTACCTGCTTCGGCAGCGGCCAGGATTTCCGGCAGGGTGTGGCATTCCTCAATCTTGAACGCCCCGGCGCGGGTGCGGCGCAATGCCGCCAATGTGGCGGGCACGCCCAAAGCTGTACCGATATCCTCCGCCAGAACGCGGATGTAGGTGCCCTTGGAGCAGCTGACTCGGATGGTATAATCCCCCGGTGCCGGGCTGCCCAGGTAGGTAATCTCATAAATCGTGATGGGGCGCGGGGTGCGCTCCACCGTCTGGCCTTTGCGGGCCGCCTTGTACAGCGGCTGGCCGTTGATCTTGACCGCTGAATACATCGGCGGCAGCTGCATCTGCCGGCCCATAAACTGCGGCAAAACGGCTTTCAGCTCTGCTTCACCCACCGTAACAGGAGCGGTTTCCAGCGCAGTGCCGGTCACATCGCCGGTATCGGTGCGCAGGCCAAGGCGAATGGTAGCTTCATAGGTTTTATCATGGTCAGGCTGGCGATCCGCCGCGGCGGTGGCATTGCCGATAAACACGGCGAGCACACCAGTCGCCATAGGATCCAGTGTGCCCGCGTGCCCCAGCCTGCGCGTTCCCAGCGCACCGCGCAGCTTGGCCAGCACATCAAAGCTGGTCCAGCCCGCAGGTTTATCAACTGGGAGAATGGCACAAGTATTCATTGGGGTTTTCCTTTTCAGTTTATTGTGCTGCATTCGGCAGCAGCACCCAGCTGCGGTGCCAGCCTTGCGGCGGCAAGCAGACGGTGCCATCTTGCAGGTTTACAGGCGTGTGCCGCATCCCCGCGTGCTGCGCGTTGTGGTGCAGCTGGCCTTCAATCAGCGTCCTGATCCAGCAAGCCGCAGCGCTGCAACTCCTTGCGGACTTCCTCCAGCACGGCATGCTTGGCGTTATCCAGGTTGCCGCTGATCTCGCACCCAGCTGCGCGGGTATGGCCGCCGCCGCCCAGGCGGCGCGCAATGTTGCAGGCATCAATGCTGCCCGATGTACGCACGCTGATGCGGAAGCTGCCATCCCGCTGCTGGCGGTAGGTCAGGCCAACCTCCACGCCTTCAATGGAGCGCGGCAGGCTGGTCAGGTCCTCCAGCTCGGCACCCGCCACGCCGGAAGATTCGATCTGGTCCCAGGTCAGGCAGATCACGGCGCACAGGTCGTTGAAATAATATTCCAGGCTTTCCATCGCCATGCGTTCCGCAGTTATGCGGGCATGGGAGCGGGATTCAAACAGGCGGGCATTCAGTTTTTCCACATCGGCACCGGCTTCCATCACGCGGGCCGCCGCCATATGGGTGCGGGGCGTGGTACTGGCAAACTTAAAGCAGCCGGTATCGGTTGCAATGCCGGTATACAGGCAGTTGGCGATCTGCGGCGTAATGGTCACGCCCATATCCACGATCACATCCAGCAAAAACTCACAGGCCGCAGCGGCGCCGGGGTCCAGCAGGGTTTCATAGGCATAGCCGCTGTTGCTGGCATGGTGGTCAATGCAAAGGTTGGTATGGGCGGCATACTGCGGCACATTGTTATTTTCGCCAAAAAGCTGGATGCTGGCAACATCCACCGCCACCACAAATGCAGGGTTAAAGCTGCCGTCAAACCAGCGCAGCTCCATATAATCATACATTTTGGGGATGGTGTCGCTGCATAAAATCGCGGCGTTTTTGCCCAGCGCCTTGAGCGCAAGATACAGTGCACCGGCGCAGCCGATGGTATCGCCATCGGGGTTTTTGTGGCAAAGGATCAGGATATCGTCCGCGCCGCGCAGACGCAGCACGGCTGTCTGCCGATCCACAGATTCGGTCATAAGGCTCCTCTTTTCTCGGCCGCGATTGGGGGCTATTCCCTCTCCCCCGTTGGTTCCGGCCTTTGGGAAGGCGCAGCTGCAAGCGTAAATTTCAACTGCGCGTTTTGGTCGATGGGGCTTTGCGGATGTGCATGCGGCGGCTGACTTCGGTGCGGATATGGCCCGAAGCTTTGTTCAGGGCCTTCACCACCGGGTCCGCGCCGCCTTCGCGCCCCATCACACTGATGTACACCTTGGCGACATCCAGGTCCGGGGTAACATCAAGCCGGGTCACAGTCAACAGACCACCCGAAACGCGGGGGTCCTTCATTTCGCCGATAATGGCGATCAGCTCGCGTTTCATATCCTGTGCCATACGGCCATGGTTTTTGCTTGGCATAACTTTACCTCATAAAGCCCCCTGCGGGGCTTGTCAAACAAGCGGGAACGGCTCAATGCCGGATCAATCGCGGTATTCTTCCAGCTTGAAGCACTCGAATACGTCACCCTCTTTGACGTCAGAGAACTTCTGCAGGGTGATGCCGCATTCATAGCCTTCGGCCACTTCCTTGGCGTCATCCTTGAAGCGCTTCAGGGATGCAATGGCATCCTCGCAGATGACGATGCCGTCACGCACCAGGCGCAGCTGGGCATCGCGGGTGATCTTGCCGGAAGTAACACGGCAGCCGGAAACAGTGCCAACGCTGGAAATCTTGTAGACCTGGCGAACCTGTGCTTCGCCCAAGGCGACTTCGCGCACCTTGGGAGCCAGCATACCCTTCATAGCATCGGAAACATCGTTGATGGCATCGTAAATGACGCGGTACATACGCATTTCAACACCGGCCTGCTCGGCTTCGGCCTTGGCAACAGCGTCCGGGCGGACATTAAAGCCGATGATGATGGCGTTGGAAGCATCGGCCAGAGAAACATCGGACTTGGAAATTGCACCAACACCGGCATGGATGACGCGCACGCGCACTTCGTCGTTGCTGAGCTTTTCCAGACTCTGTTTCACAGCTTCGGCGCTGCCCTGAACGTCAGCCTTGACAACAATGGGCAGTTCCTTCATATCGTTCTGGGCCATCTGGTCAAACAGGTTATCCAGGGTGACCTTGGTGTAAGCAGCAAACTGCTTTTCCTTGGCTTCGGTGGTACGCTTGTCAGCCAGTTCACGGGCCAGGCGTTCATCCTCAACAGCCTCGAAGATATCGCCGGCGGTGGGCACTTCAGTCAGGCCGGTGATCTCCACAGGGGTGGAAGGACCGGCGGATTCGATCTCAACGCCCTTATCGTTGCGCATGGTACGCACACGGCCAACGGCGGTACCGGCAATCAGACAGTCGCCCTTGTGCAGGGTGCCGTTCTGAACCAGCAGGGTAGCAATGGTGCCCTGGCCCTTATCCAGGCGGGCTTCCACAACGGCACCCTTGGCGCGGCGGTTGGGGTTGGCTTTCAGCTCCATGACCTCTGCTTCCAGGACAATGCGTTCCAGCAGGTCCTGGATGCCTGCGCCAGTAGCGGCAGACACGGGGATGCAGGCAGTTTCGCCGCCCCAGTCTTCGGGCACGATCTCGTACTTGGTCAGCTGTTCCTTCACGCGCTCCGGGTTAGCGGTCGGCTTATCCATCTTGTTGATGGCAACGATCAGCTTGACCGCCGGCTTCGCCTGCGGTAACGTTAGTGGAACGGATGCGGTCCAGAATGGAAGTTTTGCCGTGGTCAACGTGGCCCATAACAACAACGACCGGCGGACGTTCGACCAGCTGATCGGCGCTGTCCTCTTCCTGGGTGAACAGGCGCTCTTCGATAGAAACATGAACTTCATGCTCCACCTTTGCGTGGAATTCCTCTGCGATCAGGGCAGCGGAATCAAAATCGATCACATCGGAAGCAGCGTGCATTTCGCCCATCTGCATGAACTTGGCAACAACCTTGGCCACGTTCTGCTTCAGGCGGGTAGCCAGCTCGCCAACGGTGATCTCATCGGGGATGGAGATTTTGAGCTGGGCGTTGCGGGCCTTTTCCAGCTGGATGCGCTGCAGGCGCTCGGCTTCGGTTTCACGGCGGCGGCCAAACTGCTGGCCGCGGCGGTTATTGCGGTTGTTGAACTTTTCTTTTTTGCCGGTGGGGGCGTTCTTGCGCTTGCTGGGCATATTGCGGCTGTCGGCCAGGTCATCATAGCGTGCGCTGAACTTATCCACGTTCACATCCACGGTGCGGGTATCCACAGACACCTGGGCGCGGTCAACCTTGACCTGCTCGGTGGCGACGGGCTCCTTGATGCCGGTCTCGCTGGCCAGCTCCTGCATCGTCACGCGCTTTTCGCTGCGCTTTTCGGCCTGCTTGTTATCATTGCGCTTATCATTGCGCTTTTCCTGCTGGGCCGGTTTGGGCTGTGCTGCCTTGGGCTGCGCATTCTGGGCGGGCTTGGCCTGCTCCGCTTTCGGCTCTGCCTTGGGGGCTTCCGGCTGCTTGGGCTGGGGCTTAGCGGCCTCCGGCTTCGGCGCTTCTTTTTTCGCCTGGGGCTTTGCTTCGGGCTTTTTGGTCTCCTGCTTGACGGGCTGCGGTTCCTTGCCGGATGCCAGATACTCGCCCAGGTCCTTGACGGCGGTTTCGCGGGTCAGGGCTTCCATCAGGGCGTTGACCTCGTTTTCTTCAAAGGTCGCGCCCGTCTTGCGGGTCTCGCCGGTCAGCTCCGCAAAAGTCTCGATAACCTTTTTGGTGCTGATGCCAAAATCTTTTGCAATATCCGTAACTTTGTATTTGAAATCAACCATTGGCTGAATCCTCCTTCACTTGCTTTTTGAGGTAGCCTGCACACAGGTGTGCAAGGTTTTCGTCCGTAACCGCAAATACAGCAGCAGGCTTTGGCGTAAGCATGCGCAGGTCCTCGCCTTTCAGCGGCATCACCGCGCAGGGGATCACCCCGCGGCAGGTATCCTGCATATGCTGCGTGGTGCGCTTGCTGGCGTCGCAGGCCAGCAGCACCAGGCATGCCTTGCCCCGCATCACAGCTTCTTCCACACGGTCATAGCCGTGCAGCAGCTTGCCGGCTTTGCGGCAAATTCCCAATGCACCCAACAATGGGTCCTTATCATTCGCCACGGGGCATCGCCTCCTTTACTGCCTGCTCGGCACAGGCCATCTCCTCGGTCAGGCGCTCAAACACCTCATCCGGCACCGGCACACCAAAGGCATGTTCCAGCCGCTTGGCCTTGCGTGCTTTGGCCAGGCACGCTGCCGACGGGCACAGGTATGCGCCGCGGCCGGAGCGCTTGCCGGTCAGATCCACGCTGACTTCACCTTCGGGGCTGCGCACAATGCGCACCAGCTCTTTTTTCGGTTTTTGGGTGTTGCACCCAACGCACCGGCGCACCGGCACCTTTTTTTGCGGTTTTTGTTGCAAATGGCTGACCTCTTTTCAGTCTCAGCGCCGCATTGCACGGCGTGTGCTCATTATTCCTTGCCGGTTTCCGGGGCGGTCTCGGCGGCGGGGGCTTCGGCCGGCTGTTCAGCCGGGGTTTCGTCCTCCTCGCCATAGTAGCCGGATTCCGGGCGGATGTCAATATTATAGCCGGTCAGGTGGGCGCACAGGCGCACATTCTGGCCCTTGTTGCCAATGGCAAGGCTCAGCTGGTGGTCCGGCACGGTCACGCGGCAGCTCTTGGTTTCGCCGGGCAGCAGCTCCACCTTGACAACCTTTGCCGGGGACAGAGCTGCGGAGATGAACTCGTTGATGTCCTCGCTCCAGCGGATGATATCGATCTTTTCGCCGCCCAGCTCTTCCACGATCTTTTCCACACGGGAGCCATGGGCGCCGATGCAGGCACCGACGGGGTCCACATCGGGGTTCTTGCTCCACACAGCCATCTTGGTGCGGGCACCAGCCTCACGGGCAATGGCCTTGATCTCAACGGTGCCGTCATAGATTTCGGGCACTTCCAGCTCAAACATGCGCTTGACCAGGCCGGGATGGGTGCGGCTGATGGTCACGCGGGGGCCGCGCTCGGTTGCCAGAACATCGACCACATAAACCTGGACCATCTGGCCTTCGGTAAAGTGTTCGCCGGGCACCTGCTCGTTTTTGGGCAGAACAGCGCTGCCGCCCTTGCCGAGATCCAGCACGATGTTGCCGCGCTCTGCATCCACAGCGGTAACGGTGCCGGTGATGATCTCGTGTGCACGGGACTGCATCTCGCTGCACTGCAGGCTGCGCTCGCCTTCGCGCAGGCCCTGGCGGATCACATGCTTTGCGGTCTGGGCGGCAATGCGGCCAAACTCTTTGGTCTTGAGGGGGGTAACAAGGCGCTGGCCCACTTTATAGGTCTTGCGGATCTTCTGGGCATCTTCCAGGCTGACCTGGGTGTGGGGGTTCTCAACTTCCTCCACAATGTCCTGCAAAAGGCTTGCGCGAAATGCGCCGATGTTGGGGTCGATATCCACAACGACATTATCGTCCTCGACCTCATAGTCCTTTTTGACAGCAATGACAATGGCGGCCTTGATCTTATCGATCAGGTAGTCTGCCGGCAGTCCGCGTTCCTTTTCCAGTGCGGCCAGTGCGTCAAAAAATTCGTTGTTATTCGTTGCCATGTTAGTCCTCCGTTCAATATCGCTCAAAACAAATCTTCATCGTCACACAGTTTTACATACCCTGCGGCTTTTACCGGGAAGGTATAATCCCCGTCATCGCTTTTCAGCGTCACCATGCCGTCAGCGGAAAGCCCTTCCAGAATGCCCTCCGCATCGCGGCGGCCCTGTTCGTCCGGGCGGATCAGGTGGGCAGCGCATTTCTGGCCTTTCAGCTGTTCATAGTGTTCGGGGCGGGTCAGCCGGCGGCCCAGGCCGGGGCTGCCGACTTCAAGGTAGTAGCTCTGGTCAATGGGGTCAGCCTCGTCCAGAATCGGGTCGATGGCGCGGGAAACCGCCTCGCAGGTGTCCGTGTCCAGCGGCTCGTCGCGGTCGATCAGAACGCGCAGGAACCAGTCCGGGCCTTCTTTTTCAAAGCGAACATCCCACAGGCGCAGGCCGAAACCTTCGACCGTGGGGCGGACAAGTGCTTCCACAACGGCTGCGGCACCGCCGGGCTGATGGTTTTTGCCTTTGGCCATAAAAAATCTCCCTATCATAAAAAGAAAGCGGACCTTTGACAGCCCACTTTCCATAAAATCATCATCGAACAATAAGAATATAGCATACCGCGGCAAAAAATGCAAGGGGTTTGGCTCATTTTGCGCGAAATTGTAACCAAAATATCCCTTTTGGCCGCCTTTTATGCGCCCGGCTCTTGACGGCGCAGCGTGCTTCCGGTATAATATCGTTATAAGATATCGTGTTACGATATTACAGTTTGCTACCAAAGGAGGTGCTGCCCCATGCCGAAACAGGCGCTGGAGAACCTGACGGAATCTATGTTTTACCTGTTGATGGCCTTGACCCAGGGTGAGCGCTGCGGCACTGAGATCACCGCATTTGCCGCCGAGATCACCGCCGGGCGGGTCAAGATTGGCCCGGCAACGCTGTATACCCTGCTGGGCAAGTTTGAAAAAGAAGGCCTGATTGCCGAAACGTCCGTTCTGGGCTGTAAGCGGTATTATCAGATCACCCCCGCAGGCAGAGCCGCCTATACAGCCGAGTGTACCCGGCTGCAGCTCTGCCTGCAAAACGCGGCCGCGGCGGCGCAGGGCGCTTTTGCCCCCGCCGCCCTGCCGGGAAAGGAGCTTGACGACCATGACCAAAGCACGCTGCAACCCCCTTTGGCAGCCCATCCCCTGCCCACTGTCTGACATTGAGGGGCTGGAAAGCTGGCTGAGCGATATGGCCGCACAGGGGCTTGTGCCTGTAACAATCGGCCAGAACTTTGCCCGCTTCCGCTGCAGTCAGCCCAAAGCCGTGCGCTACCGGCTGAACGCCAAGCCTGCGCCGGAAACATTTTTAGAATCTGCCCCCGGCACCCCGGATGGCGAGGAACGCGCCCTGGCGCAGGAATGCGGCTGGTATTATGTTACCGCCGTGGGAGACTTTTTCCTGTACGCCTGCGA